>Ga0164290_1000295_pt1 | contig 179898 bp, 176 predicted proteins | sample Micstemetagenome_FD_108782 | JGI IMG/M metagenome (GOLD analysis project Ga0164290, IMG submission 108782) | Contaminated culture microbial community from soil near Moab, Utah, USA - Microcoleus steenstrupii SON62 (Illumina Assembly) | ecosystem: Environmental > Terrestrial > Soil > Soil crust...
AAGCTGCGTGCTCGACAGCGCACCAACCTGCGAGGTCGCCAGATCGCCGATCTGCGCCGCCGTCAGGCCCTTGACCTGTGTCGTCGACAGCGACGCAACCTGCGTCGTCGTCAGAACCTGCAGGTCCACCGTCTCCAGAGACCCGATCTGCGTCGCCGTCAGACCCGCAACTTGCGTGGTCGACAAGCCCGCGACATCGGTGCTTTCAAACGCCTGAACCTGGACCGCCGTCAGCGCGTTGATCTGGGACGCCGTAAGCGCCAGCACCTGCGTATCGGTGAGGCTTCCGATCTGCGTCGCCGACAGGCTCTTGATCTGTGTGGCCGTCAGCTCAGCGATATTCGTGGTGGTCAGCGCCTGCAGGTCCGCTGTTTCCAGCGCCGCCAGCTGCGCCGCGGACAGGGCGCGGGCTTGCGTCGTCGAAAGCCCCTGCATCTGCGAGGTCGTGAGAGCCTCGACCTGCGTCGAATTGAGAACGGCGAGTTGCGCCGCGCTGAACGAAAACTGAGTGCTGGTGAGGACTCCGATCTGGGTCGTGGTCAGTGCCTTGACATCAGTCGTCTCGATCGCAGCAACCTGGGTTGCCGAGAGCACCCCGATCTGATCGCTTGTGAGCACCGCCACCTGAGTCGCCGTCAGCGACTTGATGTCGGTCGTGCTCAACGACGCAATCGCAGTCGTCGGCAAAGACGCCAGGATTGCGGGACTGATAGACGCAATGATTGACACGATCGTTGCCTTTGCTAGGGGTCTTCTACCTCTAAGGTCGACGTAGGCTGCAGTCGACGGAGGGGTTTTCTACCTCTGAGGTCGACGGCTAAGGGCAATAAAGGCAGTGTTTTGCCAATCAAGGCAGGCATCATAGTACCCAGCACCCGCCCAAATTGCAAAGCGCTACCTCTGTTTTAACCAATATTTGTCACCGAAAACGAGGACGACTTATCTACCAGCCAACCTGCAAGCCGGCGACTTCGGTCTCCGACTCATTCCTTAGACAAGCTTCAAACTACAGCGTGGCGCCTTAAACAAACCTTAAAAATGAACTTTTAGATAAATTGTTTAAAACTGACTGAACGCCCTAATCCGGCCTGATCAGCCCGGCACAGCGACCCTCTGCAATTAGAGTCCGCGATTCGTGGGACGGAAACCTTCCGGCCTGGCAAACACGAATCGAGCTGATTGCGTGAAGCCCCTGCCGGTGCCCAAACGAAAAAGGCCCCTTACGGGGCCCTTTAATTGGCGGAGAGGATGGGATTCGAACCCACGATAGGGCTTTAGGGCCCTATAACGGTTTAGCAAACCGCCGCCTTCAGCCACTCGGCCACCTCTCCGCCGGGGAGTGGTTTATTACACGGCGTATGCCGGGCCGGTTCTATAGGGCGTCCCCTAGGCTGTCAAACCCTCCGACCCGCCAGAAAAAACCTCCACGCTGGGTCAGCAGGGCTGTGGATATTGGTTAACCCCATGAATCAACATGATTAATTTTGGATGGTATTTTACGTGACGTTAACTTTTGGGGGACTAGGCTGTTAACGTTAGAAAAAACCAACCAATGCGGATCACGGAGACAAGAATGTCACTCAGCCGCCGTTCCATTCAGACCCTGATGGACCTCGTCGAGAACAAGCTCACCTCCATGCAGGTCGTCGATCGCGAAGACGCCCGCGAACTGGCCACGCTCGAGGCCGCCCGCCGCGAGCTTTCCTCGATGATGGGCCTCCGCCGCCCGGTCGATATGCCGACCCTGGTGGAAGGCGCCTTCTCCCGCGAAGCGGCGCACGCAGCCTGAAACAGCAAGGCGGCCCCACGGGCCGCCTGTTTTGTTTCTGGGGCCTGTAGCGCTGCCGTCGGTTGCGGCCGTCGCGCTGACGCTTCCCACTGGCTCCCGCCTTCGCTAACGTGCCGCCGCCGCGCGCTTCCGCGCCGGCAAGCAGCATCGACGCGAAGGGATCGCGAGTGGCTTCACCGACCAAGGACGCGCTTTTTCCCGACGCGCGGCCGACCACCTCGCCCCGGTTCACCACCGGGATTCTCCCGTATCAGTCCTATTTCGACTTCGTGAAGGCCGGCCGCATCGCGGCCGATCTCCCGTTCGCCGACAATCAGATCCAGCCGGCCAGTATCGATCTGCGCCTCGGCCCCGTCGCCTATCGCGTTCAGGCCAGCTTCCTGCCCGGCAACCAGCCGGTCATGCGCAAGATCGAGCAGCTCAAGATGCACGAGCTCGACCTCACCCAGGGGGCCGTGCTGGAACGCGGCTGTATCTACATCGTGCCACTGCTCGAGAAGCTCAGCCTGCCGGCCGACATCGCCGGTACGGCCAATCCCAAGAGCACGACCGGACGGCTGGACATCTTCACCCGCCTGATTCCCGACTATGCCGAGGAATTCGAGAAGGTGAAGAAGGGCTACAAGGGCCAGCTCTATCTCGAGGTGAGCCCGCGCACCTTCAGCGTGAAGGTCCATCAGGGCCTGGCGCTGAACCAGCTCCGCCTGCGCCGCGGCGATCCGCCTCCTTCCGACACCACGCTTGAAGCGCTCAATGAAGCGGAAGGTCTGATCTTCTCGAACGACGAGAAGAGCGCCGCGATCATCCGCCGTGGCCTCTGGGTGTCGATCGATCTGCAGGGCCCGGAAGGCGACATCATCGGCTATCGCGCGCGGCACCACACGGCGCTGATCGATCTCGCCAGGGTCGGACACTACGACCCCAGGGAGTACTGGGAGCCGATCCATCGCAACGCCTCGCGCTCGCTGATCCTCAACCCGGGCGAGTTCTACATCCTGGTGTCGAAGGAACAGGTCCGCGTCCCGTCAGGGTACGCGGCCGAGATGGTGCCTTACGACCCATCGGTCGGAGAGTTCCGCATTCACTATGCCGGCTTCTTCGATCCAGGCTTCGGCTACGGCCAGTCGGGCGAGATCTCCGGCACCCGCGCGGTGCTCGAGGTGCGCTCGCACGAGGTGCCATTCCTGCTCGAGGACGGCCAGGTCGTGGGCCGGCTGATCTACGAGCGGCTGACCGATCCACCGGAAAAGCTCTACGGGGTTGACCTAAAGTCGAACTACCAGCGTCAGGGCCTGGCGCTGAGCAAACATTTCCGGCGGGATTAGTCCCTTCACTACTGCGTTTGGCTGCGGGAAAAATGAAAACCCTCCCACTCATTTGGTCTGGCGGCCTGACCTCTTGTTATTGACTCCGCCGACCCCCCAAGAGAAGCTTGGGTTGCAATAATCGGTTGTGCGCCCGATGGCTCGCGGCCGGAAACCAAGAAAACGTCATCAATTCTACGGGAGGATCCCCTGATGAAGAGTCTCACCACGTCCCTCGTCCGTCTGGTGGCCGGCGTCGCGCTGGCGATCGGTGCCGGCGGCCTCGCCTCGGCGCAGACCATCACGCTGCACGGCGCGTCGCAGTTCAACGACGATCACGCCTTCAACAAGACGATGCTCAAGTTCGAGGAACTGGTGAAGCAGTACTACGGCAAGCCGATCAACTTCGTGCTGCACCGGAACAGCGAGCTCGGCCTGGAGAAGCAGTATTTCGAGTACATGGCGCAGGGCCGCGCGGTCGACTACGGCATCGTCTCGCCGGCGCACATGTCGACCTTCTCCAAGGCGGCGCCGTTCATCGACGCGCCCTTCATCTTCCGTGACCTCGACCACTGGAACAAGGTCCTCGACGCCGATCTGCTCAAGCCGATCGCCGACGAGGTCAACCAGAAGGCCGAGGTGATGCTGATCGGCTACGCCGGTGGCGGCGTGCGCAACATCTTCGTCAACAAGCCGGTCCGCAACATGGCCGAGATGAAAGGCCTCAAGGTCCGCGTCCAGGGCGCGCCGATCTGGAGCCGCACCTTCCAGGCGGCGGGCATGGCGCCCACCGTCATCGCCTACAACGAGGTCTACAACGCCATCCAGAACAACGTCATCGCGGCCGGCGAGAACGAAGCCGCCGGCGTCGAGGCGATGAAGTTCTACGAAGTGGCGCCGCAGCTGGCCATCACCGAGCACGCGATCACCATCCGCCCGCTCTGCTTCTCGACCAAGACGTTCAAGCGCCTGCCGGCCGACCTGCAGGCGGCGATCGTCAAGGCGGGCAAGGAAGCCGGCGCCCATGGCCGCAAGATCGAGTCATCGGAGGATTCGCAGAAGCTTGACGCCCTGGAGAAGGCCGGCAAACTGAAGCGCGTGCCGTTCGCCGACCGCGCCGAGATGAAGAAGCTGGTCGATCCGGTGATCGCTGCCTACGCCAAGGAAGTCGACGCCGACAAGATCTTCGCCCAGATCAACGCAATCAAGTAACTGGACAGACCACAGCGCCGCGGCCGGGAAACCGGCCGCGGCGCTTTCTTATCCGCAGGGGGTTTCATGACCGGAGTATCGCCCGGCGCGCCGGGACTATGGCGCCGGATCACGGCTGCCTACAGTCAGCTGCTGTCGTTCCTGCTTGTCGTCTCGGTCGCCATCCTCGTCTTCCCCGTTTCGCTGCAGATTTTCTCGCGCTTCACCGAGCTGATCCCGTCCTACATCTGGACCGAGGAGATGGCCCGCTTCCTCTTCGTCTGGTCGATCATGATCGGCGCCATGATCGGCGTGCGCGAGAGCACTCATTTCGAGGTCGATCTCTGGCCGGCCCTGCCGCCACGTGCCGAGGCTGCGATCAAGCTCTTCTCCAAGCTCGCCGTCTTCGTCTTCGCTCTCGTCTTCGTCTATTCCGGGATCGAGTTCACCCGATTCGCCTGGTTCCGCTTCTCCGAGCTGGCCGAGCTGCCGTTGTGGCTGATCCACATCGCCTGGCCGGTCTGCGGCTTCACCTGGATCGTCTTCCTCGGCGAGCAGGCGCTCGACGATCTGCGCGTCATTGCCGGAAAGGCTGCGCCGTGACCAGCGCCACCCTGACGCCCGGCGAGGCTTCGCTGATCCTCTTCGGGTTGTTCTTCCTCGGCCTGTTCCTGCGCGTGCCGGTGGCCTTCGCCCTCGGACTCGCCTGCCTGCCGATCCTGCTGATCGAGGAACGCCTCTTCGCCATGGTCCTGGTGCAGGAGACGTTCAACGCCTACAACTCCTTCATTCTGCTGGCGGTGCCGTTCTTCCTGCTGACCGCCAATTTGATGAATGTCGGCGGCATCACCGATCGACTGGTGCGCCTGTCGCGCGCCCTGGTCGGGCACTTCCCCGGCGGCCTCGCCCAGATCAACGTCGTGCTCTCGATCTTCTTCGCCGGCATCTCCGGTTCGTCGACCGCCGATGCCGCCAGCCAGTCCAAGATCTTCATCGACGCCCAGCGCAAGGAAGGCTATGACGACAGCTTCTCGGTCGCCATCACGGCCGTGTCGGCGGTTCTAGCCGTGATCATCCCACCGTCGATCCTGATGATCGTCTGGGGCGGGGTGCTGACCGTATCGATCGGTGCCCTGTTCCTCGCCGGCATCATCCCCGGCCTGCTCATCGGTCTTGCCCAGATGGGCACCGTTCATGCCTACGCCAAGATCCGTGGGTACCCCACCTATCCGCGCTCGACCTGGGGAGAGATGGTATCGGCCCTGTTCGTGGCAATACCCGCCCTGACCACGCCGTTCATCATCATCGGCGGCAAGATCTTCGGCTGGTTCACCGCTACCGAGTCCGCCTGCATCGCGGTGCTCTATGCCGGAACGCTCTCGCTCTTCGTCTATCGCGAGATGGACGCCAAAGGCCTCTACATGGCCCTGCTCGATACCGGCAAGCTCGCCGGCATCGCCCTTTTCTGCGTCGGCACGGCGAGTGCCTTCGGCTGGCTGCTCGCCTACTATCAGATCCCCAAGGCGATCCTCTCGGGTGTCTCGGCCTGGGGCATGGGCCCGGTCGCCACCGGCTTCTTCATTTCGTTCGTCTTCCTCGTGGTCGGCTGCTTCCTCGATGCCATCCCGGCGATCATCATCGTCGGCAGCATCTTGCAGCCGCTGGCCTATGCAGTGGGGATCGACCCGGTCCATTTCGCCATGATCGGTATCGTCTCACTGGCCTTCGGGCTGGTGACGCCACCGTACGGCCTGTGCCTGATGATCGCCTGCTCGATTGCCGGGATACGCATGTCCGCGGCGATCAAGGACACCATGATCATGCTGATCCCGATGCTCGGTGTTCTCGCCCTGGTGATCCTGTGGCCGGGCCTGGTGCTCTTCCTGCCCTCGCTGATCTCACCGGAGTTCCTGCGTTGACGCCGGCCGAGCGCTTCTCGCTCAAGGATCGCTATGCCCTGGTCATCGGCGGCACCAGCGGCATCGGCAAGGCCATCGCCACGGGGTTCCTGCAGGCTGGCGCGCGGGTGATCGTTGCCGGCAAGAACGAGGAGAAGCTGAACAAGGCCGTCGCCGAGCTGAAGCAGCATGGCGAGGCTTTCGGCTATGCCGCGGACGTGCGCGACGACGCAGCGCTGCGCGGTCTCGTCGGCCACACGCTGGCCCAGCACGGCCATCTCGACATCCTGGTCAACTGCCAGGGCATGACCACACTCAAGCCGGCGATCGAATTCACGGCCGCCGACTGGGACGAGGTCGTCGGCACCAACCTGCGCAGCGTCTTCGTCGCCTGCCAGGAGGTCGGCCAGCACATGCTCGGCCGCGGCAAGGGCTGCATCCTCAATATCGGCTCGCTTTCCAGCTACCGCGGCTGGCCGCGTTCGGCCCTCTACGGCCTGGCCAAGACGGCGGTGGTGAGCCTGACCGAGACGCTGGCCTCGGAATGGGCGAAGAACGGGGTGCGGGTCAACGCGCTGGCCCCCGGCTTCTTCATGACCGAGCTCAACCGCGACAAGATGGCGCCCGAGCGCAAGGCCCTGGCCCTCTCCCGCACGCCGATGAACCGCTTCGGCGAGGTCGAGGAGCTGGTGGGAGCGGCGATCTACCTGTGCTCCGATGCCGCGCGCTTCGTCACGGGCGAGACCATCCGTGTCGACGGCGGCTTCCTCGCCAGCGGGCTTTAGACCGCGCTATAGTCAGCGCATGCTGAAGATCAAACCGCTCTCCGCCGCCCTCGGCGCCGAAATCACCGGCGTCGATCTCAACCGCAGGCTCGACGATGCCACCGTGGCGACGATCGAAGAGGCTCTCGACGAGCATCTCGTCGTCGTCCTGCCCGGTCAGACCCTGACGCCTTGCGCGTTCAACGACTTCGCACGCCGCTGGGGCCGGCCGGAGCCGCATGTCATCGACCAGTTCCATCATCCCGAAGCCGCGGACGTCCTGATCCTCTCGAACGTCCAATTTGGCGGAAAGCCCGTGGGGCTGGAGGACGCCGGCTCCTACTTCCACACCGACTACTCGTATCTCGAGATTCCGGCGCGCTGCACCATGCTGTACGCCATCCAGATGCCGGCAAGCGGAATCAACCTCGGCACAACCTTCGCCAACCAGCGGCAGGCGTACGACGATCTCGACACCGCGACGAAGAACCGGATCGATGGTCTGATCGGCCGCCATCACTATGGCAATCGCGACAATCTCGATGAGACCACGCGCACCGTCGCCTCGCCGCTGAACCAAGGCCAGAAGGCAAAGATGAACTGGGTGCGCCACCCCCTCGTACGGGTTCACCCTCGCACCGGGCGCAAGACGCTCTATTCGATCTCCGGCAGTTCCTTCGGCATCGAGAACGTCGCTGATGACGACGCGATCAGGCTCCTCGACGAGCTCAAGGTCCACGCCACCCAACCGAAGTATCTCTACCAGCACCCCTACCGGGTGGGCGACGTGATCATCTGGGACAATTGCTGCCTGCTGCACCAGGCGCCGCTGCCCGACCGCAGCACGGCGCGCACGCTCTGGCGCATCACGGTCAAGGACAAGGGGCCGACGCTGCCGAACTAGGAACGCTCGATGCAGATCCGCGGCTCCGGACGTGCCGCGGTCGCTCTGCGCTGCAGCCATCGAGCAAGGAAGCGCCGAATTCACGTCCTCCTGCCGCAAAAAGCCGGGATTTTTCGCGCCAAGCCCCGGTTTTTCGGGCTTACTTGTCCGGGCGGCTGAGCGGTCTGGCGTTTCTCCGGTAAGCCTCTGCAGCACCACGACAAAGAGCGGCCGGGCGGACAAAGATTAATAGACAATTTGCCGGGGTCCGGGGCGCCGACGCCCGAAATCTCCTCAGATTCTCAAGGGCTTGGGAAATCGCCGTTAACTTCTCTGTGGCGACAATTTTTCGCAGTTTTCCGCCATTCTTCAAATGCAATCTTATCGCCCCGGCGGGTGCGGCCGGCCGCCGCGCATTCCATCAGCACTTCACCATGTCAAAGAGCCAACTCTGACATATGGTGGACGAATTGGCTATTACAAGCCCCGCCGGCCGGCGGTCTACTCTTGTGCAGGCGCTCAGCCCGGAACGGCCATCCCCTTCTTCACCGCCGGCCGCGCGTTGATCTCGTCGAACCAGCGTTTCACGTTGGGGAACTCGTTGAGATCGACCTGATGCCACTCGAAGCGTGAGACCCAGGGGAACGTCGCGATGTCGGCGATGGTGTACTCGTCACCCGCCAGGTATTTCGCCTCGCCGAGGCGCTTGTCCATCACACCGTAGAGCCGCTTGGTCTCCTTGTGATAGCGCTTCTTGCCGTAGGGCACGTCCTCGGGGGCGCTGCGCAGGAAGTGATGCGTCTGGCCGAACATCGGGCCCACACCGCCCATCTGGAACATCAGCCACTGCATCACGATGTAGCGGGCGCGAGGGTCCTTGGGCAGGAACTTGCCGTGCTTCTCGGCGAGATAGATCAGGATGGCGCCGGATTCCCACAGCGGCAGCTTGCCGCCCGGGCCGTCTGGATCGACGATCGCCGGGATCTTGCTGTTCGGGTTGACGGCCAGGAACTCCGGCTTGAACTGGTCGTCCTTGAGGATGTTGATGGGGTGGACCTTGTAGGGCAGGCCCAGTTCCTCGAGCATGATGGAGACCTTGCGGCCGTTCGGGGTTCCCCAGGTGTAGAGATCGATCATGGTGTTCAAGCCGCGACGCGGTCCTCTTTGGGCAGGATGGTGTAGGGATGGGCGACGCCCGGGAAGGTGAGCATGCGCTCCGCCCAGGCCTGGACGTTGGGATAGTTGGCGATGGTGAAACCACCTTCGTCGGCGGTGGCGACCCAGGGAAAGATTGCGATATCGGCGAGGGTCGGCGCCCCGCCGACCATGAACTTACTCGAGCCGAGATGCCGGTCGAGCAAGGTCAGTGCCTGCTCGCCGCGGCCGCGCATGTAGTTCTTCACCTCGTCATGGGTCTGCGGCTGGAACTTGGCGAAGGTCCGCGACAGGCCGACACCGCTCGACAGGCGGTCGAAATCCCAGCTCAGCCACTCGGCGATGCGCCAGGCCTCATTCTCGCTGCGGCCCTGAAAGCGGCCGAAATGCTGCGCCAGATATTGCAGGATGGCGTTCGACTGGGCGATGCAGCGGTCACCGTGCTTCAGCACCGGCACCTGGCCATAGCGGTTCATGGCCAGGTACTCGGGTGATTTGTGCTGGCCGGCGCGCATATCGACGTGACGATAGTTCCACTTCGCCCCGCACATCGACAGCATCAGCCCGACCTTGGCGCAGGGCATGGAGAGGAACACGCCGTAGAGCGTCAGCGTGTCGTCGGCTTTCTTGGCCTTGATTTTAGAAGCCTTGCCGATCGGCGCCCCTTTCGCCGCACGGGCCGCGGATTTCTTCGCCGCCGCCTTGATCCTCGGGCTGGCCACCAGCTTCTTCGGCTTGCGGGCCTTGGGCTTGGCCTTCGCGCGCTTCTTCGCCTTCGCCATCGACAGCCTCCCTCGCCTGCGCGGCTCTAGATGCCGAGCTTCCTCTTCAGGATCTCGTTGACCATGCCGGGGTTGGCCTTGCCACCGGTGCCCTTCATGATCTGACCGACCAGCCAGCCGACCACCTTCACATTGCCGCCCTTGATCTGCTCGACCTTGTCGGCGTTGGCGGCGAGCACGTCATCGACCGCCTTCTCGATGGCGCCGGTGTCGGTGACCTGCTTCAGCCCCTTCTCCTCGACAATGGCAGCGGCGTCCTTGCCGCTATCGACCATCTCGGCGAACACGTCCTTGGCAATGCGGCCGGAAATAGTGTTGTTCTCGATCAGGGCGATGAGGCCCGACAGCGCCGACGCCTTCACCGGCGACTGCGTGATATCGAGGTTCTTGCGGTTGAGCACCGCGAACAGCTCGGACATCACCCAGTTAGCGGCGAGCTTGGGATCCTTGCGGCCCTTGGCCACGGCCTCGAAATACTCGGCCGACTCCTTCTCGGCTACGAGCACACTCGCGTCATAGGGCGAGAGCTTGTAGTCGCCGATGAAGCGGTTCTTCTTGGCGTCCGGCAATTCCGGCAGATTGGCCTTAAGCCCGTCGACCCAGCCCTGCTCCAGCACCAGCGGCAACAGGTCGGGGTCGGGGAAATAGCGATAGTCGTGCGCATGCTCCTTGGAGCGCATGGAGCGCGTCACACCCTTGCCGGAATCGAACAGGCGGGTTTCCTGCCTGATCGTGCCGCCCTCTTCGATCACGTCGACCTGGCGGCGCGCCTCGTACTCGATCGCCTGCATGACGAAGCGCACCGAGTTTACGTTCTTGATCTCGCAGCGCGTGCCGAACTCCTTCGAGCCCTGCTTGCGCACCGAGACGTTGGCATCGCAGCGCATGGAGCCTTCCTCCATGTTGCCGTCGCAGGTGCCGAGATAACGAAGGATGGCGCGCAGCTTGCGCAGGTAAGCCCCCGCTTCTTCCGGCGAGCGCATATCCGGTTCCGAAACGATCTCCATCAGGCAGACGCCCGAACGGTTGAGATCGACATAGGTCTTGGTCGGATGCTGGTCGTGCATCGACTTGCCAGCGTCCTGCTCGAGATGCAGGCGCGTGATGCCGACGTCATGCGACGAACCGTCCGGCATGTCGAGGGTCATCGTGCCCTTGCCGACCACCGGCTGGGTGTACTGCGAGATCTGATAACCGGCCGGCAGATCGGCGTAGAAGTAGTTCTTACGGTCGAACACCGAGCGCAAATTGATTTGCGCCCCGAGGCCGAGACCGGTCTTCACCGCCTGCTCGACGCAGAAGCGGTTGATCACCGGCAGCATGCCGGGGAAGGCCGCGTCGACGAAACTGACCTGCGTGTTGGGCTCGGCACCGAACGACGTGTCGGCGCCGGAGAACAGCTTGGCCTGCGAAGTCACCTGGGCGTGGACTTCCAGCCCGATGACGATCTCCCACGTGCCTGTCTTGCCTTCGATCAGCATCAGCGTAGTTCCGGAGCCAGAATAAACCGCGAGACCGCCCCCCTCACCCGCTCGCTGTCGCTCGCGACCTCTCCCGCGAGGGGAGAGGTTAAATGGGGGCGCGCCAACTGACCCTCTCCCCTTGCGGGAGAGGGTGGACGCGAAGCGGCCGGGTGAGGGGTAATGCCGCGGTTGATCATGCGGGTGCCGGCTTGGCGGTGAAATTCGCCGCCTTCTCGACCACATCGGCCACGCGGAACAGCGTCTCCTCGTCGAAGGCGCGGCCGATGAGCTGCAGACCCAGCGGCAGGCCGTCGGCCGACAGCCCGGCCGGCACAGAGATGCCCGGCAGCCCGGCGAGGTTCACGGTCACGGTGAAGACGTCGTTGAGATACATGGCGATGGGATCATCCGCCTTCTCGCCGATGGCGAAGGCCGCCGAGGGCGCGGTCGGCGTCAGGATCACGTCGCATTTCTTGTAGGCCTCGGTGAAGTCGCGGGCGATCAGCGAACGCACGCGCTGGGCCTTCAGGTAGTAGGCGTCGTAGTAGCCGGCCGACAACACATAGGTGCCGATCAGCACGCGGCGGCGCACTTCGGCGCCAAACCCCTTGGCCCGCGTGTTCTCGTACATGCCGTCGAGGCTGTCGCCGGGCACGCGCAGGCCGAAGCGCACGCCGTCGTAGCGCGCCAGGTTCGACGACGCCTCCGCCGGCGCGATGATGTAGTAGGCCGGCAGCGCGTGCCTGGTGTGCGGCAGGCTGATATCGACAGGCTCCGCACCCGCCGCCTTCAGCCAGGCAATGCCCTGCTGCCAGAGTTTATCGATCTCCGGCGCCATGCCGTCGAGCCGGTATTCCTTGGGGATGCCGAACTTGAGGCCCTTGATGTCCTTGCCGAGCACCGCTTCATAGTCCGGCACCGGGCGCGGCACCGAGGTCGAATCCTTCGGGTCGTGGCTGGCCATGGCGCCAAGCATGATGGCGGCGTCGCGCACCGTGCGGGTCATCGGCCCGGCCTGATCGAGCGACGAGGCAAAGGCAACGATGCCCCAGCGCGAGCATCGCCCGTAGGTCGGCTTCATCCCGACGAGGCCGCAGAACGCCGCCGGCTGGCGGATCGAACCACCAGTGTCCGTGCCCGTGGCACCCATGGCGATACGCGCTGCGACCGCGGCGGCCGAGCCGCCCGACGAGCCGCCAGGGACGAGCGGCCGGTTGTCGCCACGCTTCCGCCAGGGGTTGTGCACCGCGCCGTAGTAGCTGGTGGTGTTCGACGAGCCCATGGCGAACTCGTCGAGATTGGTCTTGCCGAGCATCACCGCGCCGGCTTTCCAGAGGTTGGCGCTGACGGTCGACTCATAGGGCGGCTTGAAGCCGTCGAGGATGTGGCTCGCGGCCGTGGTCAGCACGCCTTCGGTGCAGAACAGGTCCTTGATGGCCAGCGGGATGCCGGCCAGCGCGCCGCCGTCGCCGCCCTTCAACGCCTTGTCGGCGGCGTCGGCCATGGCAAGCGCCTTGTCCGGCGTCTCGGTGATGAAGGCGTTGAGCTCGCGCGCCCTGGCCATGGCGTCGACATGCGCCTGGGTCAGCTCGCGCGACGAGATCTTCTTTGCCCGCAGCTGGGCGCGGGCCTCGGCAATCGTGAGATCGGTGAGCGCGCTCATTCCACCACCTTCGGCACGGTGAAGAAGCCGCCCTCGCCGATGGTCACCGGCTCGGTCGCGTTGGCCAGGACCTTGGGAGCGATGCCACCATCCGTGACCTTGTCCTCGCGCATGGGCAGCGTGACCTCGACGGCCGAGGTCATCGGCTCGACACCGTCGGTGTTGACCGCATTGAGCTCCTCGACCCAGTTGAGGATCGTCTGCAGCTCACCAACCATCCTGTCGAGGTCCTGGTCGGCCACCTTGATGCGGGCCAGAGTGGCAATGCGCGCCACGGTGGCTTTGTCGAGCGCCATCCGATAAGTACCTTGTGGAATCAGTGAAAAACGCGCCGGAAGCTATCATCCGACCATGCCTATCCGCAACCCCGCCGACCTCAAAGCAGACCTGCAGCCCGGGCAGCGTCTGATGGGCTTCGACATCGGCGAAAAGACGCTGGGACTGGCCCTCTCCGACACCAGCCTGACCATCGCCACACCGCTGGAAACCCTGCGCCGGGGCAAGTTCACGGCGGACGTGGCCATCCTCCAGCGCTTCGTCGAGGAGCACCGGGTGGGAGGCTTCGTGCTCGGCCTGCCGGTCAACATGGACGGCAGCGAGGGTCCGCGCTGCCAGTCGGTGCGGGCCTTCGCCGGCAATCTCATGGGCAAGATAGACCTGCCGCTGGCCTTCTGGGACGAGCGCCTGTCGACCGCCGCCGTGACCCGCACCATGATCGACGCCGACCTGTCGCGCGCCAGGCGGGCCGAGCTCGTCGACAAGCTGGCCGCCGCCTACATCCTGCAAGGCTTCCTCGACCGGCTGAAGTCCGCCGCCCTGTGATCACCATCCTGCTGGCCGTTGCGCCGATCTTCGCTCTCATCGCCCTCGGCTGGGCGTTGCGCCGCTGGGTGTGGCGGTCACCCGACTTCTGGGCCTCGATCGAGGTCCTCACCTATTACGTTTTCTTTCCCGCCCTCCTGCTCGTCACCCTGTCGCAGGCGCGCATCACCTGGGACGTCGTGCCGTTCCTCGCCGTGCTGGTCGGCGTGTCGTTGGTCGTTGCCGCCTTCCTCACCGTCATCCGGCCGCTGCTGCGGATCGACGGCCCGGCCTACACCTCGGTGTTCCAGGGTTCGCTGCGCTTCAACACCTATGTCGGCCTGGCCGCCGCCTCGGCCCTGTTCGGCAGCGAGGCCGTCGCGCTGCTGGCTCTGGCCATCGCCGTGATGATCTTCCCGGTGAACATCCTGTCGATCGGCGTGCTGGCACGCCACGCCACGGGCACGCCTCCCGGCCTCGCCGCCACTCTCGGCGAGATCCTGAAGAATCCGCTGATCATCTCCTCGGTGATAGGGCTTCTCTGGGGCAGCTGGTCGTTGCCTCTGCCGCCGGTGATCGGACCGGTGCTCGATATCCTCGCCAAGGCCGCCTTGCCGCTCGGCCTCGTCGCGGTCGGCGCCGGGCTCAATCTGGGCACCGTGGCGGCGCGCGGGACGGCGGTCGCAGTTGCCACGCTGCTCAAGCTCGTTGTCTCGCCGCTGCTGGCCTTCGCCGCGGCCCGCCTCATCGGCCTCGAGCCACTCGCGCTGGCGATCGCGGTCCTCTACGCCTCGCTGCCGCCGGCGCCGACCTCATACATCCTGGCACGGCGCCTGGGCGGCGACACGGAGCTGATGGCGGCCCTCATCACCGCGCATACGCTGCTGGCGGCTCTTACCGTGCCGCTGTTCCTGGCGCTGGTGCGTTAGCGGGCTTGACCCTCTTCCCCCGCACCTCGAAGATGCCCGCATGACAAACCCGTTTCAGCTCACCGCCGCACAGGTCGCTCTCCGCGACCGCGCCCGCAAGCTCGCCCGCGACGAGATGGCGCCGCGCGCCGCCGAGATCGACCGCACCGAGGCCTATCCCTGGGACCAGGTGAAGCGCCTGCGCGAGGCTGGCTTCTGCGGCATGACCATCCCGAAGGAGCTCGGCGGCCAAGGCCTCTCCTATCTCGATGCCGTGCTGGTGATTGACGAGATGGCCCAGTGCTGCGGTCCCTCGGCGCGCATCGTGGTCGAAACCAACATGGGCGCGGTCGGCGCCATCCTCACCTACGGCACGCCGGCGCAGAAGAAACTCGCCGCCGAACTGGTGCTCTCCGGCGACAAGCCGGCGATCTGCATCACCGAACCGGAGGCCGGGAGCGCCGCAACCGAGATGACCACCCGCGCCGACAAGCGCGGCAACACGTACGTGATCAACGGCAAGAAGCACTGGATCACCGGCGGCGGCGTGTCGCGCCTGCACCTGATCTTCGCCCGCGTCTTCGACGAGAAGGGCCAGGAACAGGGTATCGGCGGCTTCATCGCCGTGCGCGATCCCGAGAAGAACACACCCAAAGGCCTGATCGTCGGCAAGCGCGAGCCGGCGATGGGCCTGCGCGGCATCCCCGAGACCGAGCTCATCTTCGAGAACCTCGAAGTGCCGGCCGACATGATGGTCAACCCACCGCGGGGGCTGCGCCATGGCTTCGGCGATCTGATGGACGCCTATAACGGCCAGCGCGTCGGCGCCGCGACCGTGGCCCTTGGCCTGGCGCAAGGAGCCTACGAGCACGCGCTCGAATACGCCCAGCGCCGCGAGCAGTTCGGCCGCCCCATCGCCGAGTTCCAGGCCATTCAGTTTATGCTCGCCGACATGAACATCCAGCTCGAGGCGGCGCGCGCTTTGATCTGGCGAGCGGCGGCGAGCGCCGGACCGTCGGGCTTCCCCGACGCACTCTACGCCGCGCAGGCCAAGATCATGGCCTCCGAGATGGCCATCAAGGTGACCAACGACGCGCTGCAGGTCTGGGGCGCTGTAGGCTACTCGCGCAACAACCCGATGGAGCGCTACGTGCGCGATGCGCGCATGTTCGCCATCGCCGGCGGCACGGCGCAGATCCTGCGCACCGTGGTCGCCTCGCGCCTGCTGAACCGCAAGCTGCCGCAGACCCGCGACGGCTACGTCCGACGGATCGACAAGCGCGCCGCAGAATGACAGCCCCTCCGCCGCTAACGGGCCTGCGCGTCTTCGACCTGACGCGCATCCTCGCCGGCCCGACCTGCACGCAGATCCTGGGCGATCTCGGCGCCGACGTGATCAAGATCGAGCGCGCCGGAGCCGGCGATGACACACGCAAATTTGGCCCGCCCTGGCTCAAGGACGCTGACGGCACGGACACGGTGGAGAGCGCCTATTTCCTCTCCGCCAACCGCAACAAGCGCTCCCTCACCCTCGATCTCGCCAAGCCCGAAGGTCAGGCGCTCGCCCGTCGGCTGATCGCGCAGTGCGACATCCTGGTGGAGAACTTCAAGGTCGGCGACCTCGCCAAGTACGGCCTCGGCTACGAACAGTTGAAGACCGAATTCCCGAAGCTGGTCTATTGCTCGATCACCGGCTTCGGTCAGACCGGCCCCTACGCGCCGCGCGCCGGCTACGACTACCTGGCCCAGGGCATGGGCGGATTCATGAGCCTCAACGGCCAGCCCGAAGGCACGCCCGGGGCCGAGCCGCTCAAGGCCGGTATCGCCGTCGCCGACATCACCACCGGCCTCTATGGCGTCATCTCCATTCTTGCGGCCCTGCGCCATCGCGACGCCACCGGCCAGGGCCAGCGTATCGATCTGGCGCTGCTCGACACGCAGATCTCATGGCTGGCCAACGAGGGCTCCAACTACCTCGTCACCGGCAAGGCGCCGCGGCGCCTGGGTAACGCCCACCCCAACATCGTCCCCTACCAGGTGTTCTCGGCCGCCGATCACTACCTCATCCTGGCGGTGGCCAATGACAGCCAGTTCCGCAAGTTCTGCGACGTCGCCGGTTGCGCCCAGCTCTATACCGACGAGCGGTTCGCGACTAATCCCGGGCGGGTGCGTAACCGCGAGTTCCTGATCCCTGTCCTGCGCGAGATTATCGCCGCGAAACCACGCGACTATTGGCTCGCCGAATTGGAGAAGGTCGGCGTGCCCTCGGGGCCCGTGAACACCCTCGATCAGGTGTTTGCCGACCCGCAGGTCATCGCCCGGCAGATGCGGCTCGACCTGCCGCACGGACGTTACGACGTGAACGTGCCGTCGGTCGCCAGCCCGATGAAGATGTCGGAGACGCCGCCGACCTATCGCCACGCCCCACCGGCGCTCGGCGAGCACACGGATCAGGTGCTGCGCGACCTGTTGTCGCTCAGCGCCGGCGAGATCGCCGCCTTACGCGAAAAAGGCATCGTGTGAGCGGCGAGCGTCCGGTCATCGGCGTGCTGGCCGTGGTTCGGCGTGGCAACCAGCTCCTTCTCGCCCAACGCTCCAAGGGTTCCTACAAGGGCCGCTGGGGCTTTCCCGGCGGCCATCTCGAGCGCGGCGAGACCGTGGTCGCCGCGGCCTTGCGCGAACTGCGTGAGGAGACCGGCGTCGAGGCCGAGGCGCGCGGCATATTGACGGCCCTTGACGAGATCGGCCGCGACGCGGCCGGCATCGTGCAGTGGCACTACGTCCTCGTCGCCGTGCTCGCCGACTGGCGCGCGGGCGAAGCCGTAGCCGCCGACGATGCGGCCGGCGTGCGCTGGGCCACGCTGGACGAGATATCCGGCGGCGGCGGCGACGTGCTGGTCAACGTCGAGCGGGTCGCCCGCCTCGCCTTCTCCTCTCCAAAAACCGTAACCTGATTCTAGAGCTGTAAAAATTTATCATTTGACGAGACGATACGTATCGTCTCATTATTTAGTATGGCGCCGCGTCGAGCCCCGATAAGGAAAACCCGGCAAAGCCGCAAAAAATCGTTGAGGATGGCGCGCGTTCGCTCTCCCCGCCCTCAATATCGTTTTATCGGAACGAAGCCGGAACCTGATGAATCGCGCCGTAGCGCCGCCACGCAGCGTGCCGTTCTCGCGGCGGCGGGCCGGCTGGTCCGCCGGCGCGGCTACACCGCGGTTACCATCGAGGCGATCGCCGCCGAGGCTGGTGCCGGCAAGCAGACGATCTATCGCTGGTGGAAGACCAAGGCGGCCCTGTTCGCCGAGCTGCTTGGGGAGAAGGAGCCACCTGCCCGTCCCTCCCGCGGTCCGGCGCTGCCGGAGCTTCGCCGGAGCGTTGCACGGCTCGCGCAACGCTACGCCTCGCCGCTGACGGCCCGGATCCAGGCGGGCCTCGTGGCCGAGGCCGGCGCAACCGACTTCACACAAGCCGACGAAGCCGTTTTCAGGACGATCCTTGCCCGCGCCAGAACGCGTGGCGAGATCCGCCGCAGCACCGATATCGGCCAGACGGCGGAACAGCTGGTTGCCGCCGTGTGGTACCGAGCGGTGGTAAGCGGGCGGAAGCCCGACCGCCGCTTCAGCGAACGGTTGGTGACGCAGACCTTGCGGGGATTGCTGCCCTAGACGGCAGGCTCAGGCGGTGCGGCCTTCGACGGCCTTCAGCATCGCCTCAAGATCGGCCAGCGTCCGGTGCGTGCGGGCCGCGAGCTGCCGGACATCCTGCGAAGCCTGGCTGAGCCCCTTGCCCAGATGCCCCGGGCGGTCGGCTTCGACGGCCATGTCGAGCGCCAGAAGGCAGGTCGAGCGGGCCACATCGTCGATTTGCTGGGCGGTCTCGCCCAGCCGCTCGCCCATACGAGCGGTCAGGACCGACAGGCTGGCGGTGGCGTCCGCGATCGCGGCGGCCGGATTGGAGCGTGGATTCGCCTGGCTCACGTTTCCCCTCTCGCCCGTTTCGGGCTGATGCTGGGGATAACTCTGGCAAATACAGGTTAATTGATCGTTACGCCCGAGTCGCAGCCTCCGGCGTGGCTTGCGGGTGCGGCGATGGGCAGTCTATAAGGCCGCTTTAATGACTTCGCCGGCCGCCGCCGCCCCTTTCCGCTACCGACACCGCCATCTGCTGGGCATCGAAGGGCTTTCGCCCGACGAGATCACCCTGCTGCTCGACTTGGCCGGCAACTACGTCGAGCAGAACCGCGCCGCCGAGAAGAAAAGCGGCCTGCTGCGCGGCCGGACGGTCATCAACCTTTTCTTCGAGAACTCGACCCGAACCCGCACCTCGTTCGAGCTCGCCGCCAAGCGGCTGGGCAGCGACGTCATCAACATGTCGACCGAGGTCTCCTCGGTGAAGAAGGGCGAGACGCTCATCGACACGGCGATGACCCTCAACGCCATGCTGCCCGACGTGCTGATCGTCCGGCACCCGGACTCCGGCGCGGTGAAGCTGCTGTCGGAGAAGGTGAACTGCGCCGTGATCAACGGCGGCGACGGGACCCACGAGCACCCGACCCAGGCGTTGCTCGATGCGCTGGCCATCCGCCGCCACAAGGGACGGCTGCAGGGCCTGACCGTCGCCATCTGCGGCGATATCCTGCACAGCCGTGTCGCCCGCTCGAACATCCATCTACTGGTTTCCATGGGCGCTCGCGTGCGGGTGATCGGCCCGCCCACCCTGATGCCCTCCGCCATCGACCGGCTGGGCGTCGAGGTCTTCCACGACATGAAGGCCGGCCTCGTCGACTGCGACATCGTCATGATGCTGCGCCTGCAGCTCGAGCGCATGCAGGGCGCCTTCGTGCCCTCGACACGCGAGTATTTCCACTTCTACGGCCTGACGCGCGAGAAGCTGGCCCTGGCCAAGCCGGACGCGCTGGTCATGCATCCGGGCCCAATGAACCGCGGCGTCGAGATCGACAGCGAGGTCGCCGACGACATCGATCGTTCTCTCATTCGTGAGCAGGTCGAGATGGGTGTGGCCGTGCGCATGGCCTGCCTCGACGTGCTGACCCGCAACAGCCTGCGCAACAGCACCGGAGACGAGCGGTGACGGCGCAGCGCGTCGAGCCGGGTGCGCGCGGCGGGCCGCCTCTCGCCCTGGTCAACGTCCGGCTGCTCGACCCGGCCAGTAACACCGACCAGCGCGGCGGCGTAGTGATTGCCGACGGCGCCATCGCCGATGTCGGCCCGCACCTTGCCCGCGCCAGCGCGGTGGCCGGCATCGAGGCCATCGACGGCGACACCGCCTGCCTGGCCCCCGGCCTCGTCGACATGCGCGTGCAGCTGCGCGAGCCCGGCGAGGAGCACAAGGAGACCTTCGCCACGGCGAGTTCGGCCGCCGCCGCGGGCGGCATCACCAGCATGGTGGCCCTGCCCAACACCCACCCGGTGATCGATGACGCGGCGCTGGTTGAGTCGGTGGCGCGGCGCGCGCGCGAGACCAGCCGAGTGCGCATCTTCACCTACGCCGCCGTGACCCGGGGCATGGCCGGCAAGGAGATGACTGAGTTCGGCCTGCTGTCCGCGGCCGGTGCGCTGGGCTTCACCGACGGCCTGCATCCGGTGGCCAACTCGCAGGTCATGCGCCGGGCGCTGATGTACGCCTCGACCGTCGACAAGGTGATCATCCAGCATCCCGAGGATCCGGCCCTCGCCAACAGCGCCGGCATGAACGCCGGCGAGATCGCCACGCGGCTGGGCCTGCCCAGCATCCCGCCGCTGGCCGAGGTCATGCAGGTCGAGCGCGATCTGCGCCTCGCCCAGATGACCAACGGCCGGCTGCACATTCCGCACGTGTCGACGGGTGCGGCGATCAATGCCATCCGCCGGGCCAAAGCCCGCGGCGGCCGGGTCACCTGCGACACCGCCCCGCCCTACTTCGCGCTCAACGAGATCGCCGTTGGCGACTACCGAACCTTCGCCAAGCTCTCGCCGCCCTTGCGCAGCGAGGCCGACCGGCGCGCGGTCATCGAAGGCCTCAAGGACGGCACCATCGACGCCATCGCCTCCGACCATGCGCCGCAGGATCAGGAAGCCAAGCGGCTGCCGTTCGCGCAGGCGGCCGTCGGCATGATCGGCCTCGAGACGCTGCTCTGCATCTCGCTCGATCTCGTGCACAACAAGCACCTGTCGCTGCTCGACATGCTGCGCAAGATGACCGTGGCACCGGCCACGATCCTCTGCCTGCCCTACGGCAAGCTGGCCAAGGGCGCGCCGGCCGATCTGGTGATGTTCGATCCCGAGCGGGCCTGGAAGATCGCGGAGAAGGATTTCCGCTCGAAGTCGAAGAACTCGCCCTTCGACGGTCGCCCGGTGCAGGGCCGCGCGCTGCGCACCTGGATCGCCGGCCGCACGGCTTTCGCCCTGGTCAGCTAGGCGCTCTGACGGGCCTGAAGCTCGAAGCCCAGATCGACGGCGCGGCGCAGATGCGTCTGCCCGGCGAAGCGCGCCAGCAGCACCGCCGCGGTCTCACGACCGATCGCCTCGCGCGGCGGCCGGATGGTGGTGAGCGGCGGCACACAGGACGCGGCGAAATCGAGGTCACCGAAACCAGCGATGGCCAGGCGCGCGGGCACATCGATGCCACGCCGCTGGCATTCGAACAGCGCCCCCAAAGCCAGCACGTCATTCGAGAAATAGACCGCGTCGAATTCCACGCCGCGCGCCAGCAGATCGGCAAGTGCCGGACCACCCAGCGCCACACTCGAGCGGCCCGGCAGATCGACCACCGTTGCAGGCAGACCTACGGCAGCCACGGCCTCGCGATACCCTTCGGCGCGCTGCGCCGCGCGCTGATCGCTGATCATCATCGCGCCGACGAAAACGATGCGGCGGCGGCCCTTCTCGATCAGGTACTGCGTCATACCGCGACCCGCCTCGCGGTGGGAGAAGCCGACCGCGATGTCGATCGCGCCGTCCGAGACGTCCCACATCTCGACCACGGGAATCCGCGCGGCGCGCAGCAGGCGCACGGTGCGCTCGGAATGGCGCAAGCCGGTGAGCACCATCGCCGCCGGCGACCAGGCGAGGAACGCTTCGACCAGAGCCTCCTCGCGCGCCTCCGAATAGTCGGTGCTGCCATCGAGCACCTGCCAGCCCGCCGACGACAGCAGACCGCTCAGCGTGTCGATGGTGCCGGCGAAGAACGAGTTGAGGATGGAGGGCACGACGACGCCGACGGTCCGGCCGCGCGCCGCGGCAAGGCCGCCAGCCATGAGGTTCGGCACGTAACCCAGGCGGTCGACGGCGCTGCGCACCCGGTTCGCCAGATCGTCCGACACGGCCCCGGGGGCGCGCAGCACTCGGCTCACCGTGCTGGTCGAGACCCCGGCCAGCCGGGCGACCTCGTCCATGGTGACGCGGCCTGAACCGCGGCGCAGGCGCGTATCGGATTTGGGCGCGGGACGGGCGCGCATGCCTGGGCCTCTCCGCAATCACCGGATTGCCACGATATGATAGCGCTATCAGAAAATCGGTCAACCGGGCTTGGGGATAAGTAAACCGGGGCATGGTGGACAGCAATTGACAGCCCCTACCCGCTCCATATGATAGCGCTATCAAAAGGTGATCCAGGGAGGAGACATGCCGGTGCGGACGGAGGCCATTCGTGGCTGACGTAACGCTGCGCGGCGTGGTCAAGGCCTACGGCTCGCAGCCCGTGGTTCACGGCGTCGATCTCGACATCCGTGCCGGAGAATTCTGCGTCTTCGTCGGCCCGTCCGGCTGCGGCAAGAGCACGCTCCTGCGCATGATCGCAGGGCTTGAGTCGATCACGGCCGGTGAGATCCGCATCGGCGGTCGTGTGGTCAACGACGTGCCACCGCGTGACCGCGACATCGCCATGGTCTTCCAGGACTACGCGCTCTATCCGCACAAATCGGTGTTCGAGAACCTCGCCTTCGGGCTGCGCATCCGTAAACGGCCGGATACCGAGATCCAGGCGCGGGTGAACGAGGCGGCGCAGATTCTCAAGATCGAGCCTCTGCTCGACCGCCGGCCGCGCGAGCTCTCGGGCGGCCAGCGTCAGCGTGTGGCCATGGGGCGGGCGATCGTCCGCCAGCCCAAGGCGTTCCTGTTCGACGAGCCGCTCTCCAACCTCGATGCGCTGCTGCGTGCCGAGATGCGCATCGAGATCAAGAAGCTGCACCAGCGTCTCGGCAGCACGATCATCTACGTGACGCACGACCAGGTCGAGGCGATGACGCTGGCCGACCGCATCGTCGTGCTGCGCGCCGGCCATATCCTGCAGGTCGGCACGCCGGACGACATCTACAATCGCCCCGCCGCCAAATTCGTCGCCGGCTTCACCGGCGCGCCGCCGATGAATTTCCTGCCCTGCACGGTGGGCGCGGACGGCGCGGCGCTGGATTTCGCCGGTGGCCTGCGCCTGCCGGTGCCGTCCTCACGGCGCGAGCTCTGCCGCGCCCATGCCGGCCGTTCGCTCGTCTTCGGCCTGCGGCCCGAGCACATCGTCGCCGGCAACGGTCACGGCCCCGACTGGATCCCGGTCACGGCGAACGTGCAGCTGGTCGAGCCGCTGGGCTCCGACACGCTGGGCCTGCTGCGCTTCGGGGCCGGCGAGATGACCGGACGTTTTCCACCCGATGCCGGCCTCGTCGCCGGAAAACCGGTCAGCGTCTCGCTCCCCGCCAACCGCTTTCACCTGTTCGACCCCGAGACCGAGGCCGCGATCCGCGGCCCGGGCTGGTAACATCATCGGCAAAACAACGAACCCTGGAGGAGGCCCGCCATGACCCTGATCCGATTTCTCGCCGCGGCAGCCCTGACGCTGCCGTTGCTCGCGAGCACCGCCGAGGCGCAGCAGACGAATTTGCGCGTCTTCACCGGCGGCCAGCAGCGCCCCGACGTGATGCGCAAGATTCTCGACCTCTATCAGCAGCGCAACCCGAACGTGAAGGCCGAGGTTGAGGTCGGCGGCGCCACCTCCGACCAGCAGCAGCAGTATCTCAACACGGTGCTCTCGGCCCGTGACTCCGTGCTCGACGTCATCCTGATCGACGTCATCCGCCCGGCCCAGTGGGCCGCACAGCAATGGGCCGAACCGCTGGACACCTATCTCGGCGCCGAGCGCAACGCGGTGATGGCCCGCTACCTGCCCGCCTATCGCGACGCCAATATCGTCGATGGCAAGGTCATCGCCTTGCCGTACTTCGCCGACGCGCAGTTCCTCTATTACCGGAAGGACCTGCTGGAGAAGCACAGGCTGCAGCCGCCCAAGACCTGGGACGAGCTGATCAGCACTGCCCAGACGGTGATGAAGGGCGAAGGCAACGCCAACCTGCGCGGCTTCGAGACGGCGGGCGCGCCGATCGAGGGCACAGTCTGCACCTTCCTCGTGCCGATGTGGGGAGCCGGCGGCAACCTGACCGACGGCCAGGGCCGGCTGCAGCTCGAGGCCGCCGCGGCGAAGAAGCCATTCGAGCTCTGGGCGCAGATGAAGCAGGCCAACGTCCTGCCGCCCAACATCGCCGAGATCGTCACCGACCGCATGCGGCTCAACTTCCAGGCGGGCAACCTGCTCTACGCCATGCAGTGGGGTTACGCCTGGAACCGCTTCCAGAACGACGCCGACACGCAGGTCAAGGACAAGGTCGCGGTCGTGCCGCTGCCCGGCTTCGCCGGCGGGCAGCCCGCCACCTGCATCGGCGGCTGGCAGATCGCGGTCAGCGCCTTCAGCAAAAACAAGGCCGAGGCGGTGAAGCTGATCCGCTTCCTGTCGAGCCCAGAGATATCCAAGATGCAGGCGATCCTCGCCTCGCACCTGCCGGTCTTCGCCGAGGTCTACGACGACGCCGAGGTGCTGCAGGCCAATCCCTGGTTCGCCCAGGCGCGACCCGTCGTGCTCACCGCACGCACGCGCCCCGTCACCGCGCGCTACAATGAGGTGAGCGACATCATCCGCTCGAACATGAACGCCTTCCTCGCGGGTACTCGCACCACCGACCAGGCGCTTGCTGACATGAACCAGCGCCTCGCCCGGGTAATGCGCTAGCGGCGCATGGCCACGGTACCGGCCACTCCGGCGGCCGGTGGCGCGATCCGCCACCGGCTGACGCGGCTCGACTGGAGCGAGCGCCTGCTGGGCTTCGGCCTGCTGGCGCCCGCTTTCGTCCTGCTGGGGATGGTGATCGTCTATCCGGTGGCCGTGCTGCTGACCACCAGCCTCTACCGCGTCGACCAGGGCACGCCGGCCGGCCGCGCGCCCTTCGTCGGCTTCGAGAACTACGTCGACGCGTTCGCCGACGGCCGCTTCTGGACCTCGACGCTCAACACCGTGATCTACACCGTAGTCACGGTGCCGGGCGCGCTGCTGGTCGGGCTGGGCCTGGCGCTGCTGGCCAACCTGCCCTTCCGCATCAAATGGCCGGTGCGTCTCGGCTTGCTCCTGCCCTGGGCGCTGCCGGTGGTCTTCGCCGGCCTGATCTTCCGCTGGTTCTTCGAGTACCGGCAGGGCATCGTCAACGATGTGATCGTGCGGGCCGGCTTCGACGCGCCGCAATGGCTTTCCAGCCCGAAGCTGGCCTTCGTCGCCATCTGCCTCGCCATCATCTGGAAATCCTCGTCCTTCGTGGCGCTGGTCCTGCTCGCCGGCCTGCAGTCGATTCCGCGCTCGCTCTACGAAGCCGCCGAGGTCGACGGCGCCACACGCTGGCAGCAATTCGTCGAGATCACCCTGCCGATGCTCCGGCCCGCGATCGTCGTGGCGCTGATCTTCCGCACCATCACCGCCATCCAGACCTTCGACATTCCCTATGCCATGACCGGCGGCGGGCCCGGCGATTCGACCGAGACGCTGGCCATGTACATCCACAAGACGACGATCGATTTCCTCGATTTCGGCTACGGCTCGGCGCTCGCCACCATCATGTTCATCGTCAGCGCCGTGGCGACTTCGTTCTATCTGCGCTACACGCAGCGCGAAACGCCGGCGCGCAAGCCAGCATGAGCGGCTTCGACTCCAATCGCCGCCGATGGGTCTGGCTGGCGGCGCTGGTCGTCGCCGGCAACGGCTTCTTCCCGGCGCTATGGATCCTCTTCACCTCGCTCAAGACCGAAGGCGAGCTGATGCGCTATCCGATCACCTATCTGCCGGCGATGCCGACGCTGTCCAATTACGTCCGCGCCTTCAGCGACCAACCCCTCTGGCTCTTCGCCGTCAACAGCCTGATCGTCGCCACGCTCTCGACCGTCCTCACCGTGCTGGTCTCGGCCTTCGCTGCCTACGCCCTGACCCGCCTGCGCCTGCCCTACCGCAACCTGATCCTGCAATGCCTGCTGGCCGTGGCGATGTTCCCGCTGATCGCGCTTCTCGTTCCGCTCTTCCAGACCATGCGCGGCTTCGGCCTGCTCAACACGTATCTGGCACTGATCCTGCCCTACACGGTGCTCAGCCTGCCGGTCTGCACGCTGGTGCTGGCCAGCTTTTTCCAGGACATCCCGATGGACCTGGAGAACGCCGCGATGATCGATGGCTGCACAAGGCTCGGCGCCCTGTTCCGTGTGGTCGTACCGCTCTCGGCCCCCGGCGTGTTCACCGCCGCCATCCTCTCTTTCGTCAACGCCTGGGACGAGTTCCTGCTGGCGCTCACGCTCAACAGCCGCCTGACCATGCGCACCCTGCCGGTCGGCATCACACTCTATCAGGGCGAGTTCGCCTTTCCCTGGCCCATCATCTCGGCCGCGCTTATCGTCGCCATCGTGCCGATCGCCATCCTCATCGCCGTGTTCCAGGAGCGCGTGGTCAGCGGCCTCACCGCCGGCGGCGTCAAAGGCTGATGCGCTTCGACACCACCGCGTACACGCGCGCCGAGACGCTGGAACTGCGCGAGAAGATGCCAGCCGGCGCGATCTTCATCACGGAGATCGGAGAGCTCACGATCACCGGCCGCGCCCCTGGCGTGTTCCATCTGCGTTTCGGGCCAAGCACGAAACCGGACTATGGCCTGGTCGTGCAGACGGCCACGCTCTCCACGACACTCGACGCGCTGCCGGACGGCGGCTATGCGCTCGAGGCTGGCGAGGCGCGCCTGGAGCTAAGACCCAAGCCACTGCGCCTGCGGCTCCTGCACAACGGCCGAGAGATTCTGACGTCGATCACCGACGAGCATTTCCGCGGCTGGACACGCCTGCCGACCTTCGGCCATGGGCCGCAGGGGTGGACGGCGTCCCTGGCCCTCACAAGCGGCGAAGCCATCTACGGTCTGGGCGAAAAATTCGGGCCGCTCGACCGGCGCAGCCAACTGGTGACCAGCCACGTCGAAGATGCTCTCGGCGTCAACACGGAGCTCGCTTACAAGAACGCGCCCTTCGGCTGGAGCCCGCGCGGCTGGGGCGTGTTCGTGAATACGCCCGCCCGCGTCACGCACGGCGTCGGCTATGCACCGTGGTCGCATCGCAGCTACGCCATCGTGGTCGAAGACGAAGCGCTCGATCTATTCTTGTTCGCTGGAGAGAGCCCGGCCGCCATCATTGACGCCTACACGGCGCTCACCGGCCGGCCAGCGCCCGTGCCGCGCTGGAGTTTCGGTGTGTGGATAAGCCGTGCCTATTACCGGACGCCGGACGAAGCGCTCGCTGCCGCCGCCGAGATCCGTGCCCGGCGCATCCCTTGCGATGTGCTCACCTTCGACGGTCGCGCCTGGCAGGACACGCCGACCCGTTTCCATTTCGAGTTCGACCCCAAGCGCTTTGCCGATGCCGGCGCAGTCCTGAAGACAATCAAGGAACAGAACCTGCGCATCTGCTGCTGGGAGTACCCGCTGGTGTCCGTCGATGGACCGTATTTCGACGACTTCGCCAAAAAGGGATGGCTGCTGAAGAACCCTGACGGCACCGCGCTGCACTACGCATGGGATACAACACCCGGCACATCGCCCTTCGGCAGCGTTCTGACACCCCTGCCGGTCAGCGGCATCATCGACTTCACCAACCCGGCCGCCTACGCCTGGTGGCGCGACGCGCACAAGACGCTGTTCGATCTCGGTGTCGACGTGATCAAGAGCGATTTCGGCGAGCAGGTGCCCGACGGGGCCATGGCCCATAACGGCGACAGCGGCAAGCGGCTGCACAACGTCTACCCGCTGCTCTACAACGCCTGCGTTTTTGAAGCGACACAGCGCTATGGACGCGGCACGCCCGTCGTCTGGGGCCGCGCCGGCTGGGCCGGCAGCCAGCGCTACCCCGTCCAGTGGGGCGGCGACCCGCAGAGCGACTGGGAGGCGCTGGCCGCCAGCATCCGCGGCGGCCTGTCCTGGGGACTCTCCGGCGTGCCCTATCACGCCACCGACATCGGTGGCTTCTACGGCAAGCAGCCCGACGCCGAGCTTTACCTGCGCTGGCTCGCCGCCGGCGTCTTTGCCTCGCATTTCCGTTTTCACGGCATCGGACCGCGCGAGCCGTGGCATTTCGGCGCCGAGGCCGAAGCCATCGCGCGCAACTGGCTGGAGCTGCGCTACCGCCTCATCCCCTATCTCGAAACCTGCGCCGCCGAGGCGACGCGCACGGGAATGCCGGTGATGCGCGCCATGCCGCTGGCGTTTCCGGCGGATCGCCAGGCCCGGACCTACGACACGCAATTCATGTGCGGGCCGGATCTGCTGGTGGCGCCGATCGTTTCGCCGGGTGGCCGCGTCGAGGTCTGGCTGCCCGACGGCGTCTGGCACGATTTCTTCACCGGCGAGCGCCACAGCGGCGGCCGAGCCGTTACTTGCGAATGTGGTCTGGACCGTCTACCGGTCTTTGGCCGTGATGGTGCGAGTCTGCCGCTGGGGCCGGTGGTCCAGCATACGGGCGAGATCGACCCGCAGCGTCCGGTGACTGAGACAAAGGTTTTCGGGAACGCCCGCTCATGACACCGACCGCCCGTTATCCGAGCCTCGAAGGCCGCGTCTGCCTCGTCACCGGCGGCGGCTCCGGCATCGGTGCGAGCATCGTCACCCGCTTCGTCGAGCAGGGTGCGCGCGTGGCGTTCCTCGACATCGACGAGAACGCCTCTCGCGCGCTGGTCAAGCAGACCGGCAGCAAGCCGCTCTTCATCCCCTGCGATCTGCGCGACATCGAGGCGCTGCGTCGCGCCGTTGACGAGGTCAGCAGGCAGCTTGGACCGATCCGCGTGCTGGTGAACAACGCAGCGCGCGACGACCGCCATAAATGGGACGAGGTGACGCCGGAATACTGGGACCAGTGCCTCCAGGTGAACCTCCGTCACCAGTTCTTCGCCGCGCAGGCGGTGGTGCCGCAGATGGAGAAGGCCGGCGGCGGTTCGATTATCAATTTCGGCTCGGTCTCGTGGATGCGCAGCCTGCCGGGGATGGTCGGCTACACCACTGCCAAGGCGGCAATCAACGGCCTGACCCGCACGCTCGCGCAGGAGTTCGGGCCGAAGAGCATCCGGGTCAACTGCGTCGTACCCGGGGCCATCACCACGGAGCGTCAGCAACGCCTGTGGCGCAACCCGGAGCTGGAGAAAGCCATCCTCGACGCTCAGGCCCTGAAGATTCAGCTCACCCCTGAGCACGTCACCCCGATGGTGCTGTTCCTCGCAGCGGACGACAGCGCCGGCTGCACCGGACAGAACTTTATCGTCAACGCTGGCAACAACTAGAGCGTGCCCTTATTGTTGGGCCGCCATGATTGACCTCCTCATCGCCCTGGTGGGCGGCTACCTGCTCGGCTCCGTGCCGTTCGGGCTCGTGCTCACGCGGCTTGCCGGGCTCGGTGACATCCGCAACATCGGCTCGGGCAATATCGGCGCGACCAACGTGCTGCGCACGGGCCGCAAAGGGCTCGCCGCCGCCACGCTGATCCTCGACGGCGCCAAGGGTGCCGTCGCCGTGCTGATTGCCGGCGCGTGGGGACAGGACGTGGCTCTCGCGGCCGGCTACGGCGCCATCCTCGGGCATCTCTTTCCCGTGTGGCTGAATTTCAAAGGCGGCAAGGGTGTCGCCACCACGCTGGGTACTCTGCTGGCAGTGTCCTGGCCGGTCGGTATCGCCGCCTGCCTCACCTGGCTGATCGTCGCTGCCGTGTTCCGCTACTCGTCGCTCTCGGCCCTGCTCGCGGTCGCGCTGGCACCGCTCTACGCCTGGCTCCTGCCGACGCTCTGGCCGGGTCATGGCGGCACGCCGGTCGCCATATTCGCCGCCGTGCTCGCCGTGCTGGTCTGGTACAAGCACGAGAGCAACATCCGCCGCCTGCTGAACGGCGAAGAACCGAAGATCGGCAAGCGCAAGGCGGAAGCGCCCGGTTGAGCGAGCGCCGGCCGCTCAGCGACGTCGAGCGTCTCGACTGGCTGCGGCTGATCCGCAGCGACAATGTCGGCCCCGTCATCTTCGGTCAGTTGCTCGCCCGCTTCGGCTCTGCAGCGGAGGCGTTGGCAGCGCTTCCGGAACTGGCGAAGCGCGGCGGCCGCAAGAGCTTCCGCGTGTGCCCACGCGACGTCGCGGAAGCCGAGTTCGAGAAGCTGACGGCAGTGAAGGCGCAACTGCTGGCGCGCTGCGAGCCGGACTATCCCTCCGCCCTGGCCGCCGTCGAGGACTCACCGCCGCTGCTGGCCGTACGGGGACGGATGGACATCCTCAACCGGCGAAGCGTCGCGGTCGTAGGCGCACGCAACGCCTCGGCCAACGGCATCCGCTTCGCCCGCCAGCTGGCGACCGATCTGGGCGCGGCCGGCCTGCTGGTCGTCTCGGGCCTGGCCCGCGGCATCGATGCCGCGGCCCACCGCGGCGCGTTATCGACCGGAACCGTCGCCGTGCTGGCCGGGGGTGTCGACGTGGTCTATCCGGCGGAGAACACCGCTCTCTATGACGAGATCGTTGCCCAGGGCGCCGTGATCAGCGAGATGCCGCCAGGCCTGCAGCCCCAGGCCCGGCATTTCCCCCAGCGCAACCGGATCGTCGCCGGCATGAGCCTTGGTGCGGTGGTGGTCGAGGCCGCACTCAAATCCGGCTCGCTGATCACCGCCCGCCTGGCTGGCGAATACGGCCGGGACGTCTTCGCCGTACCCGGCTCCCCGCTCGATCCCCGGGCACGAGGCTCGAACGACCTGCTGCGGCAGGGGGCCACCCTGACCGAAAGTGCGGAGGATGTAGTGCACGCCCTCGGCACACCCGCCGCGGCAACGCCTCCGACAATTCCCAAGCTTTCCCCTCAACCCGCTGATTCCGATATAGAATCAGCCCTGAAACAGGTGCTCGAGAAGCTCGGTCCCAGCCCCACCCCGGTTGACGAAATCATCCGCCAGTGCCATGTACCCCCGTCCGTTGTCCACATGGCGCTCCTCGAGTTGGAACTGGCCGGACGACTGGCCCGACACCCCGGAAATACAGTTTCTCTAATATAATCAGCATATTAAACGGTAAATCTGTTTTTAACCATTGATTGTTAGCCTAAGTCTATGACTGCAAACCTCGTCATCGTTGAATCGCCGGCCAAGGCCAAGACGATCAACAAGTACCTGGGCTCGGACTACAAGGTCCTGGCGAGCTTCGGCCATGTCCGCGACCTGATCGAGAAGGACGCGGCGGTCGAGCCCGATCAGGACTTCACCATGCACTGGGAAGTCGGCGATCGCGCCACGCGGCCGCTGGGCGAGATCACCAAGGCCCTGAAAGGCGTCAAGCGCCTCTACCTCGCCACCGACCCCGACCGTGAGGGCGAGGCCATCTCCTGGCATCTGCGCGAGGTGCTGCAGGAGGCCAAGAAGATCGGCTCCATCGAGGTCAAGCGTGTGGTGTTCAACGAGATCACCAAGAACGCGATCCTTGAGGCGATGAAGCATCCGCGCGACATCGACTCAGACCTGGTCGAGGCCTATCTGGCGCGCCGCGCTCTCGACTTCCTCGTCGGCTTCACCCTTTCTCCGGTTCTCTGGCGCCGCATGCCGGGCAGCCGCTCCGCCGGCCGCGTGCAGTCGGTCGCCCTGCGCATCATCTGCGAGCGCGAGAACGAGATCGAGCTTTTCAAGGCGCGTGAGTACTGGACCGTCGATGGCGAGTTCGCCACACCATCCGGCCAGAGTTTCAACGCCCGCCTCACCCATCTCGACGGCAACAAGCTCGACAAATTCGACCTCGGGAACCAGGAAGCCGCCGACCGCGCGGTCGCGGCGATCAATTCGGGCGACCCGTTCAAGGTCGCGTCGATCGAGAAGAAGCGCACGCGGCGCAACCCGATGCCGCCCTTCACCACCTCGACGCTGCAGCAGGAAGCCTCGCGCAAGCTCGGCTACGGTGCGGCGCGCACCATGCGCCTCGCCCAGCAGCTCTATGAAGGTGTCGATATCGGCGGCGAGACCGTCGGTCTCATCACCTATATGCGTACCGACAGCGTGACCCTCTCCCAGGAGGCGATCCGCGCAGCCCGCGCCCTGATCACCGAGCAGTACGGGCGCGACTATCTGCCCGAGCAGCCGCGCGAGTGGAAGACCAAGGCCAAGAACGCCCAGGAGGCGCACGAGGCCATCCGCCCCACCGACCTGCTGCGACGCCCGGCGGAGATCGCCAGCAAGCTCGACGCCGACCAGCGCAAGCTCTACGAGCTGATCTGGCGCCGTACCGTGGCCAGCGAGATGGAGAGCGCCCAGCTCGACCAGACCGCGATCGACCTCACCTCCGCCAACGGCAAGACGACGATGCGCGCCACCGGCTCGACCATCGTCTTCGAAGGCTTCCTCGCCCTCTACAAGGAAGACCGCGACGACCCGTCGGACGATGACGAGGATACGCGTCTCCTGCCGGCGATGAACGAAGGCGACACCACCGCCCGCCAGTCGATCAAGCCGGAGCAGCATTTCACCCAGCCTCCGCCCCGCTATTCCGAGGCGAGCCTGGTCAAGCGGCTCGAGGAGCTCGGCATCGGCCGTCCCTCAACCTACGCCAGCATCATCGAAGTGCTGCAGGATCGCGGCTATGTGCGGCTGGAAAAGCGCCGCTTCACGCCCGAAGATCGCGGCCGCCTGGTCATCACATTCCTTGAGGCCTTCTTCCATCGCTACGTCGAATACGATTTCACAGCCAAGCTCGAAGACCAGCTCGACGATATCTCAGGTGGCCGGGTCAACTGGAAGGCGGTCCTGCGCGAATTCTGGCAGGCCTTCAGCCGCGCTGAGGACGTCAAGCACCTGCCGCCGGTCAAGGAAGCGGTGAAGACCCTGATCGACAGTCTGGGCTCGATCCGCGACGTCATCGACGCGGTGAACGAGCGCGTGGCGGAGCATTTCTTCCCGGCCGATCCGTCCGGCAAGGACCCGCGCAAGTGCCCGACCTGCGGCGAGGGTCAGCTCGGCATCAAGTTCAGCCGCAACACCGGCGCCTTCATCGGCTGCTCTCGCTATCCCGAGTGCCGCTACACCCGCGCGCTGGGCGTCGCCAATGCCGACGATCCGGCGGCCCAGCTCAACCAGACCAAGACGCTGGGCGTCGATCCGGTGTCGGGCGAGATGGTGTCCTTGCGCAAGGGACCCTTCGGCCTCTACATGCAGCTCGGCGAAGGTGCGGAGGGCATGAAGCCCAAGCGCGTCTCCGTGCCGCGCGACGTGGCCCCGGACCAGGTCGATCTCGACCTGGCGCTCAAGCTGCTCGCCCTGCCCCGCGAGATCGGGCCGCATCCCGAGACGGGCGAGATCATCCTCGCCGGCCTCGGCCGCTTCGGGCCGTACCTCAAGCACGCCGGCAAGTACAAATCCCTGGAGAACACCCAGGATCTGCTGACCGTCGGCCTCAACCGCGCGGTCGATATCCTCGCCCAGCCCAATCGGGGCCGGCGCGGGGCTCCCGCCGCCAATCCGGGCAAGGAACTCGGCGTCCATCCGTTAGATGGCAAGAAGATCACCGCCGCCGTCGGCCGCTATGGCCCCTACGTGAAACACGGCTCGACCTACGCCAACCTGCCCAAGGGTCGCGAGGTCGAGAGCGTGACGCTCGAGGAAGCCATCGAGTGGATCGACGCGCGCAACGCCAAGATGGCCGAGAGCGGTGGCGGCAAGAAGAAGCGCCGTGGCGGCAAGAAGGCCGCCGCGCCCGCTGAGGCCGAATAACTGTCTCTCGCCCTACCCGGCCCCTTTCCTACTTGGACTGGCGGGCCGGGATCGTCATTGCCGCGACACCAACCAGCACGCACGCCATCCCCAGCCAGGCGGATGCCGTCAGCGTCTCTCCGAAGGCCAGCACGGCGATCAGCACGCCGATCGGCACGCGCAGATACGCCTGGGCCGTCGTGCCCACCGAGCCCAGCGTGTGCACCAGCCGGAAATAGATGACGAACGCCAGCGCGGTGGAGAACACCGACAGGCCGATCAGCGCCAGCAGCGATTCAAGGGACGGGGTCAGCGTCCAGGGCTGCTCCAGAATGAAACTGGCCGGCAGCAGAACCGCAGCGCCGCAGATCATCGATCCCGCCGCCGGCACGATCGACGCCAGCCCGTGAAAACTGCGCCCGAAGATCGCCGCCCCGGCGTAACAGATCGTGGCCGCAACGATGGCAAGCTGGGCCACGAGGTCACGTCCGAGCCCCTCCAGCGCCCGGGGGCCTATGATGGCCACGATCCCTGCAATCCCGGCGATGACCCCGAGAAGCTTGCGAAGTGTCGTGGCCTCGTGACGCGTGATCAGGAAGGTCAGCAGGAAGACGAAGATGGGCCCGGTCGAGTTCAGGATGGTCGCCAGAGAGGCGTCGACCGTGCGCTGGGCCCAGGCGATCAGCGTGAAAGGAACGACACTGTTGAGGCAGGCCTGGAAGAAAAACCGCCGCCACGTCGCCCCATCGCCCGGCAGGGTTACGCCCCAGGCACGCATGACGGCCAGCAGGAGAACGCCGGCAATCAACGTCCGCCCCGCGATCAGCGTGACGGGCGGGATTGTTTGCACGCCAACCTTGATGAACGAGTAGGACGCACCCCAAAGGGTCGCCAGGACGAAGAGGAGCAACAGCTCCACCGCATGTCTTGTCTGCGCCTTGGCGCCGCTCTTGCTCATAACCCCAACCCACAGCCATTCGCCGCGATCTCTCTAGCACGCCACCAGCCGGCGCTGCTTCGAACGAGATCGAAACGATGGAGATGGCTTTTTAGAAAGCACGGCGCAACGCCGTGTATAGTGAATGCAAATGAAAAAGAAATCGAAACTCGGGCTGCCGACCGAAGAGCAGCTCCGTGACTACATCCGTGACAATCCCGACAAGGTGACGCGCCGCGACATCGCGCGCGCCTTCGGACTCGGTCCCGCCGAGAAGATTGCCCTGAAGCGGCTGCTGCGGGGGATCCAGCCCCGCGAAGACAAAGCCCCGCGTCAGGACACCCCGCACCGCCTGCCCTCCACCCTGATCGTCGAGGTTTTCGACGTCGACGCCGAGGAAGGCGAGGCGCTCGCCCATCCGGTCGATGCGGAGCTGGGCCGGCCGATCATCCACATACGCGGCGAGACGCCGCTCGGTGTCGGCGAGCGCGCCCTGGTGCGCATCGAAGGCAAACGCCGCGGCCGCTTCGCCGCCCATGTCATACGACGCATGGAGCGCGCGCCCGAGCGCGTGCTGGCCGTCTATCGTCCTGATAAGGACGGCGATCGCCTGCAGCCGACCAGCCGCAAGGTACGCACAGAGTTCATGGTAGCGCCTGGTCAGCATGGCGGCGCCAAGGCCGGCGAGCTGGTGCTGGCGGAAGTCCTGCCGCAACGCCGGCTCGGCATGCCGACGGCCAAAATCGTGGAGGTGCTCGGCTCGATCAATGCGCCCCGGGCTGCCAGCCTCGTTGCCATCCACGCGCACGAGATCCCGACCGAGTTTCCCGTTGACGCACTGGCCCAGGCCGAGCGCGCCCGGCCGGCGCCGATCGGGGAACGCGAGGACCTGCGCAACCTGCCGCTGGTCACGATCGACGGGGAGGACGCGCGCGATTTCGACGACGCCGTGTTTGCTGAGGCCGACACTGACCCGGCAAATCCCGGCGGCTTCCATCTGATCGTGGCGATCGCCGATGTCGCCTGGTACGTGCGCCCGGGCGATGCGCTGGATCGGGCCTCGGCGGATCGCGGCAACTCGGTCTATTTCCCGGACCGGGTCGTGCCGATGCTGCCGGAACGACTCTCCAACGATCTCTGTTCGCTACGCCCCCACGAAGACCGTCCGACACTCGCCGTCCATATCTGGATCGACAACCAGGGGCGAAAGCGTCGCCATCGCTTTGCGCGTGCCATGATCCACTCGGCAGCACGCCTCACCTACGACCAGGCGCAGAACAGCGCCGACGGCCGACCCAGCGGTGCGCCGGCTGAACTGCAGGCGACGGTGATCGAGCCCCTCTATGCCGCCTACCGCGCGCTGGCCCGGGCCCGCCAGCACCGCGGCACGCTCGATCTCGATCTGGAGGAACGCAAGGTCGTGCTCGATGACAAGGGGCGTATCGCGCGGGTGACGATCAGGCCACGCTACGACAGCCACCGTCTGATCGAAGAGTTCATGATTCTCGCCAATGTCTGCGCCGCCGAAAGCCTCGAGGAGCGCCGGCTGCCCTGCATGTACCGGGTGCACGAGGAGCCCGACCCGGACAAGCTCGAGAGCCTGCGCGAGGTGCTCGATGGACTGGGTTACCGGCTGGCCAAGGGCCAGGTCATGCGGCCCAAGCACTTCAACCGCATCCTCGAATGGGCGTCCGGCACACCGTACCGGCACCTGATCAACGACCTGGTGCTACGCAGTCAGTCGATGGCCGTCTACAGCCCGGACAACCAGGGCCATTTCGGGCTGGCGCTCACCCGCTACGCTCATTTCACCTCGCCGATCCGCCGCTATTCGGACCTGCTGGTCCATCGTGCGCTGATCGCCGGCTTCAACTTCGGCGAGGGCGGCCTGTTCGAGGCCGGCAGTGTGGATTTTCATGCCGTGGGTGACCACATCTCGATGACCGAGCGCCGCGCCGCCGCGGCCGAGCGTGACGCGCTCGCCCGCTACGTCGCGGCCTGGATGTCCGACAAGGTCGGGGCCGAGTTCAGCGGCCGCATTTCCGGCGTCACCAAATTCGGCCTGTTCGTCGCCATCGACAATCTCGGCGCCGACGGTCTCGTGCCGATCCGCACGCTGGGCGGCGATTTCTACCACCACGATGCGCTGCGTCATCAGCTGGTCGGCCAGCGCACGCGGCGCGGTTTCACTCTCGGTCAGCCCGTGACGGTTCGCCTGGTAGACGCCGCACCCGTGACCGGCGGCCTGACGTTCGAACTGCTCGACAGCGGCGTACCGCAACAACGCAAACCGGTGCGCGACCGCGAGAGAGCCACCAAGGGCCACCGCGAGCGCATGCAGCGTGGCCGACGGCGGCGCTAGGCTTCGTGGCGTAGACCGGCCGGCCTACTGGATTTCGCCGCCTCTTTGCGCAACAACACGAGCATGACAACATCGCGTTCTGAACTGCCACGCTGTGTCATGCGCACCACAATACCAAGCAATTATTTAAAAATTAACCAATCCTCGGTACCCTCTGGTCCTGAGTTGGGCGCCTTCCATCCCGACGGCGCCCGCCCCTATGTCACGATCGTCATCGTGGGGTTCAGTCTCGCGGCCATGCTTTCCTTCGAAACGCTCGCGTCTTTGCCTCACTCAGCGATTTGGCTGTCGCTCACCCTGGTCCTGACTTCGTTGCTCCTGCCGCGCTTCCATGGCCCGGCTGTCGGCATCTACCGGGCCTCCAAGAACCGCGGATGAATACCTTGCTGCACAACCGCCGTGCCCGTTGGGCCCTGCCCGCCACCAGCCTCATGCTTCTCGTCGCGGCCTGCGCCGGCCCCCGCGAATACGCACGGCCTGAAAGTCCGTACGCCATGCCGCCTGCGGCATCCCGTTTCTTCGCTATGACCTATGACCAGGTCGCCGATAAATACGTGCAGCCGGTGCCGCTGGGCGATATCGCCTTCAGTGGAATCGGCAACCTGCGCAAGCTGGACCCGGCCTTCTCGCTCAGTCAGCGCGAGGGCGAGATCGAGCTTTTCCATGACGGCAAGAGCCTGGCTGTCTTCCCGACTCCCGCCCGCAATGAAGGCGCCGGCTGGGCCCAGCTGACGCTGGCCGTCATCGAGAAGGGCCGCGAGCAATCGACGGCGCTGCGCGACGCCGAGACCGAGGCGGTCTACCAGAGCGTCGTTGAAGGCGTGATCAAGAAGCTCGACGCCTATTCCCGCTACTCCGGCCGCGAGATCGCCCGCGATACCCGCGCATCGCGCGACGGCTTCGGCGGTATCGGGATCACCCTCGACACCAAGGAAGGCGCCGTTCGCGTCGCCAGCGTGCTCGACGAGACCCCGGCCGCCCGAGGCGGACTCAAGGTCGACGACGTCATCATCGGCATCGACGGCCAGCCGACCAACGGGTTGGAGATGCGCGACGTGGTGCGGCGCCTGCGCGGCGCCATCGGCGCCAAGGTGAATCTCACCGTCAACCGGCCGGGTGACATGAGCCCGCTGGAGATCGCGCTGACTCGCGTGCTCATCGTACCACCCTCGGTCACGTACCGCCGCGACGGCAACACGGCGATCCTGCGCATGCACTCGTTCAACCAGCGCACGACCGACTCGCTGATCGACGGGATCCGCCGCGCCAAGCGCGAGATCGGCCCCGATCTGCAGGGCGTCGTGCTCGATCTGCGCGGCAATCTCGGCGGGCTTCTTGATCAGGCCATTTCTGTCTCGGACGTCTTCCTACCCGAGGGGCAGATCGTCGCCACCCGCGGGCGGCACCGCTCAAGCGGCCAGACGAGTTTTGCCAGCAAAGGCGACCTCGGCGAGGACCTGCCGCTGGTGGTCCTGGTGAACGGCTCCTCGGCTTCGGCTTCGGAGATCGTTGCCGCCGCCCTGCAGGATAACGGCCGGGCCGTCGTGGTGGGCACGACCACCTTCGGCAAGGGCACCGTTCAGACCGTGATCCCGATGCCCAACGAGGGCGAGTTGATCCTCACCTGGGCCCGCTTCCATGCCCCTTCCGGCTATCCGATCGCCGATCTCGGCGTCATGCCCGCGATCTGCACCAGCGGCGATGGCGCGGCCAAAGCCCTGCTGGAGAACGTGCGCGACGGCAAGCTGACCCCGACCGCGACCATGATCGAATGGCGCGGCGCCGACCACAGCGACATGGGCCGTATGAAACAGCTCCGCACCATCTGCGCCCCGGAGACCAAGGACCGGGACGCCGATCTCGAGGTCGCCCGCGGCCTGCTCACCGACAAGACGCTCTACGCCCGGGCCCTCAACGCCGTCACCCTCACCGCCAAGGCCCGTTAACCGCTTTACCGGCGGGCTTGATCCCGGGCGGCCGGGCCTGTATGGTCCGGCCCCAATTTCCTCGTCGAAACAGCGGATAACGGACCATGGCTAAAGCCAGACAGTTGTGGGTCAAGCTCGTCAGCTCGGCAGATACCGGGTTTTATTACGTGACGCAGAAGAACCCGAAGAAGAACACCGAGAAGCTGACCTTGCGCAAATACGACCCGGTCGTGCGCAAGCATGTCGATTTCAAGGAAGGCAAGATCAAGTAACCTGGCCCCTCAGCCGGTTACCCGAACGCCGCCCGCCCGGGCGGCGTTTGCATTTTGGGGGTGCGCTAGGCGCGCTTGGCGGCCGGTATGGCGTCTGCCTTGATGATGCGGTCGCGGCCCTGGCGCTTGGCCTCGTACATGGCGCTGTCGGCAGCCCGCAACAAGTCGTCCGGCGTGGTGATGTCGTCGCCGGCGATGGCCACACCGATGCTGACCGTGACGTTGAGCTTGCCGACCGCGTGGCGCACGGTCACCGGCTGCTCCGACATCTTCGTGCGCAGACGCTCGGCGACGGCCATGGCCACACGCGTCTCCGCCTCGGGCATGATGACCACGAACTCTTCGCCGCCCCAGCGGGCGACCGTGTCGAAGCTTCGCAGGTGGCGTGACAGGCGGTCGGCGACCGCCATCAGCACCTCGTCACCGACGGAATGGCCGTAATTGTCGTTCACCTTCTTGAAGTGATCGACGTCCACCATGAGCAGCGCCAGCGGCTTCTTGGTGCGCAGACCGCGGTCCATGAGGGCCGCAAGGTGCGCCGTGAGGTAGCGGCGGTTATAGAGGCCGGTCAGGCTGTCGATCAGGGCCAGCGCCACGTTGCGCTCGAAGGTCGCACGCAGACCGTCCTGGTAGCGCCGGCGCCGGATCTGGGTACGGCAGCGGGCCAGGATCTCCTGGCTGTCGGCTGAGCGCAGGATGTAGTCGTTGACGCCGAGATCGAGCGCCTTGGCGATGCGCGCGTAGTCGCCATCCTCGACCAGGGCGACGAGCGGCATGTTGCGTGTCTGATTCTGCGAGCGCATCTGGGCGCAGAGCCGCAGGCCGTCGGTCTCGCGCAGCGCCAGGCTGACGATGACGATGTCGTAGAAGCCCTCGTTGGCGCGCGCCAGGCCCTCGGCGGGCTGGCTCACCACATCGAGCACGTCGTTGTCGGTGGCCAGTGCCCGGCGCAGCCGCTCGGCATAGGCCGCATTGTCCTCGACCACGAGCAGGTTGCCGCCGCCCCCGGCCTTCGGCTTGGCGGCGCTGTCGTCGACCAGCATCCCAAGATGCGAGCCGGTCGCCTGGCGCAGGCGCCACTCGTCGGCGGTCATCTTGAGCCGGACGAGCGAGCGGATGCGTGCATACAGCGCGACGTCGTTGACCGGCTTGGTCAGGAAGTCGTCGGCTCCCGCCTCCAGGCCGCGCACACGGTCCTCGGCGTCGGAAAGCGCGGTGACCATGATGATGGGCACGTGCGCGGTTCGCGCGTCGCCCTTGAGCTGCCGGCACACCTCGAACCCATCCATGCCCGGCATCATGATGTCGAGCAGGATGATGTCCGGCGGATTGGACGTCGCCGCGGTGATCGCCTCCTCGCCGTTGTAGGCGGTGACGACGTCGAAGTACTCCACCGCCAGCTTCGCTTCGAGAAGCTTGACGTTGGCGATCGTGTCGTCGACGACGAGTACGCGTGCGGTCATGCGCGGGCGCCCGGCAACAGCCCTAGTTCAGAAGCTTGGCCACGGTCTCGAGGAACTTCACCACCGAGATCGGCTTGGCGATGTACGCTTCGCAGCCGCCCTGGCGGATCTTCTCCTCGTCGCCCTTCATGGCGAAGGCAGTGACGGCGACCACGGGAATGCGGCGCAGGTCCGGATCCTCCTTCAGCCACTTCGTCACTTCGAGGCCGGAAATCTCCGGCAGCTGGATATCCATGAGAATCAGATCGGGGCGATGCTCGCGCGCGAGCTTCATCGCCTCCATGCCATCCTTCGTCTGGATGGTGGCGTAACCGTGCGCCTCCAACAGATCGTGGAAGAGCTTCATATTGAGATCGTTGTCTTCGACGATCAGCACGGTCTTGGCCATAACCGCTCCCTGTTGGGGCAAATTCGACAGCACGACGGCCCGGCGCGGACCATAGCATTTCTGCTGACGGCACCGACAGGCCTACCCCCATGGTTCCGGATTTGAGTTAAGATTTGGTAATTATGGGGACCTAAATCCCCAGAAATCCGAAGAAAAGAGGCAGCGTCTTGCGTATCGGAGTCGACCTCGGAGGCACCAAAATCGAGGTCGTGGCCTTGGGCGACGGAGGGCGGGAAATCTGGCGCAAACGAGCGCCCACTCCCGCCGGCGACTACCAAGGTACGGTGCAGCGTATCGCCGAGCTCGTGGCCGCCGCGGAAACAACACTCCAGCGAAAGGGAACGGTCGGAATCGGCATTCCGGGCACGGTGTCGCCGGCCACGGGCTTGATCAAGAACGCCAATTCCGTCTGCCTGATCGGTCACCCGCTGGACAAGGATTTGGAGAAAGCCCTGCAGCGGCCCGTACGGATCGCCAATGACGCCGATTGTTTTGCTCTTTCCGAGGCGACTGACGGTGCTGCCGGCGGGGCCCCCAGCGTCTTTGGGGTGATCCTGGGGACAGGTGTGGGCGGCGGGCTGGTCGCTCGCGGCCAGCTCGTGCAGGGCGTGAATGCGGTCGCCGGCGAGTGGGGCCACAACCCCCTGCCCTGGCCGCGCGAGTGGCAATACACAGCCGACCGGATGGAGGACGAACGTCCCGGGCCGCTGTGCTACTGCGGGCGCCGGGGCTGCATCGAAACCTTCCTCTCGGGCCCGGCATTGGCGCGCGACCACCAACTGGCCACGGGCATCGAACTGAAATCCGCCGACATCGTCTCCGCTGCCGGTAACGAGCCTGAAGCCGCCGCGACGATGCAGCGTTACTATGACCGTCTGGCCCGCGCTCTGGCGACGGTGATCAACATCTTCGACCCGGCCGTCATCGTACTCGGCGGCGGGCTGTCACGGATCGAGGCGCTCTACAACGAAGTGCCGAAGCGCTGGAGAAGCTGGGTCTTCTCTGACGAAGTGGCGACGCGACTGGTGCCGCCCAAATACGGCGATTCCAGTGGCGTTCGTGGAGCCGCATGGCTGTGGCCGGAAGCCGGGCTCGCCAACCGCCCGTCGCTCAGCAGCGGGGCTTAGGCAGCGCTTCCAGCAGGTCGAGCCGCGACTTGATGGCGAACTCGGGATACTCGAACGTGTAGTCCCGGCCGACACCGTTGTCGTGCAGGATCAGACTGGTTTCGTACTCCGGAGCCCCACCCGAGGCATCGGCCTTGAAGAAGGCCATGCGTGTGCGCCAGCTCGGTCGCTGCCCCAGCTCGGGCTTGATCTTCGCCTCGTTGTCCGAACGCGGCGTCAGCGGAGCCCCCATGATGGCGTTGATCTCCAGGGCCCCGTCCTGGGTGGCACCGTCGAAGACCATGCGTGCGATCTGGCGCTCGTTCGCCTGGGCCGAACGGATCAGGAGCAGCGTGTGCTCAGTCGGAAAGATCGTGCCTGCCGGCAGATCGAGTTCCAGGCCTTCAGGCTCCGTGAACGATGCCTTGCCGCCCTTCCCCGGCCCTTCGAGCTGCGCGCGGCCGCGCAATGTCTCGGTGACTTCGCCGTCGCGGCTGCTGCGCAGGGTGAAGCGGTAACTCAGGCCGTCCTTCGCTTCCCAGCTCGAGAAGCTGATGTCGTTCTCCAGCTTCTCCCCGTCGCTGTCGAGCATCTGGAACTTCATGCGCTGGCTGATCGTCCAGCCGTCGCAGACTTCCTGCCACTCGATGAACATCGCCCCTTCGATGGCGGCGACGCCGCTGTTGGAGCGGGAGGAGCCCAGAGACAGCGTGTAGCTCGCCCGGTGCGAGGCGATTTCGGCCGCCGAGGCCGCGCCAAGCACCATGACGGCGCCCACCACGCCGGCCAGAAACGGGACCCGATCCATGCGCACTCCACTCATCCCGGAACGCTTATTATCGCACCGCGTTCCCCGACTGTAACGTCAAGTCTTCTTGGGCGGCGGCAGGTCGAGCTTGATATGCAGCTCCCGCAGGCGGGCAGCCTCGACTGAAGACGGCGCCTGCATCAGCAGATCCTGAGCCTGCTGGTTCATCGGGAAGGCGACGATCTGGCGGATGTTGGGCTCGTCGGCCAGCAGCATGACGATGCGGTCGATGCCGGGCGCCGAACCGCCGTGCGGGGGTGCCCCGAACTTGAAGGCGTTGAGCATGCCGCCAAAGCGGCTCTCCACGTCATCCTTCGTGTACCCGGCAATCGAGAAGGCCTTGTACATGATCTCCGGCAGATGGTTCCGGATGGCCCCCGAGGAGAGCTCCACGCCGTTGCACACGATGTCGTACTGGTAGGCCTTGATGGTGAGCGGGTCCCTGGTCTCCAGAGCCTCCAGCCCGCCCTGGGGCATCGAGAACGGGTTGTGGCTGAACTCGATCTTGCCGGTGTCCTCGTTGAGCTCGTACATCGGAAAATCGACGATCCAGCAGAACTTGTACTCACCGGGCGCAATCAGCTCCATCTCCTCGCCGAGCTTCTTGCGCACGGTGCCGGCGAACTTCTCCGCCGCTCCCTTCTTGTCGCAGACGAAGAACACGGCGTCGCCATCCCCGACCTTGGCGAGGTCGCGTAGTCTGGCCAGACGCGGCTCGTCGAGGAACTTGGCGATCGGCCCTTTGGCCGCCCCGCCCTCGAACACGACGTAGCCCAGGCCGGGCGCCCCTTCGCCGCGCGCCCAGTCGTTGAGCTTGTCGAAGAAGCTGCGTGGCCGCGTGGCGGTCTTGGGGGCGGGAATGGCGCGCACCACCCCGCCCGAGGCGACCGCCTTGGCGAAGACGTTGAAGGCGGAGCCGACGAAGACCTCGCTGACATCGCTGATGATCAGCGGGTTGCGCAGATCCGGCTTGTCGGAGCCGTATTTGAGCATCGCCTCGTCGTAGGCGATGCGCGGGAACGGCGGCTTGGTGACGGTCCGGCCCCTGCTGAACTCCTCGAACACGCCCGAGAGCACCGGCTCGAGCGCCGCGAACACGTCTTCCTGGGTGACAAACGACATCTCCAGGTCGAGCTGATAGAACTCGCCCGGGCTGCGGTCGGCACGGCCGTCCTCGTCGCGGAAGCAGGGAGCGATCTGGAAATAGCGGTCGAAGCCCGAGACCATGAGCAGCTGTTTGAACTGCTGCGGCGCCTGCGGCAGGGCGTAGAACTTGCCCGGATGGATACGGCTGGGAACGAGATAGTCGCGGGCCCCTTCCGGGCTCGACGAGGTCAGGATCGGCGTCTGGAACTCGGTGAAGCCCTGCTCGATCATCCGCCGGCGAATCGAGGCGATGACCCCGGAGCGCAGCATGATGTTGGCGTGCATGCGCTCGGTACGCAGGTCGAGGAAGCGATAACGTAGACGCAGTTCCTCGGGGAAATCGCCGTCCTGGTTGACCTGCAGCGGTAGGGTGTCGGCGGCCGACTGCAGGACGAACTCGGCGATCTGCATCTCGATCTCGCCGGTCGGCAGCTTCGGGTTCACCGTTTCGGCCGAGCGCGCGACGATCTTGCCGGTCAGGGTGACCACGCTCTCGACTCGGGCGGCCTCGACCTGCTTGAAGATCGGGCTCGAGGTATCGATCACGCACTGCGTAATGCCGTAATGGTCGCGCAGGTCGACGAAAAGCAGGTTGCCGTGGTCGCGCTTGCGATGGACCCACCCCGAAAGGCGCGCGCTCTGGCCGACATGGGCACGCGTTAGCTGGCCGCAGGTATGGGTGCGATAGGCATGCATGATGAGGGGCTCACAAAGCCGGGAAACGGGCGGCAAAAGGCACCGGAAAAGGACAAAAGTCAAGGCACCGAAGGGACTTTGCCCGCGTGGCTAGACTTGTAGTAAAACCGGCGCAGCATGACTTGGATTGCCGACACCGCGACGCTCTCGGATTTCTGTCGTCGCGCCGCCGCCGCGCCCTTCGTAACGGTCGACACCGAGTTCATGCGCGAGCGCACGTACTGGGCGCAGCTCTGTCTCGTGCAGGTGGCCACGGCCGACGAAGCGGTCGCCATCGACGCCCTGGCCCCGGGCCTCGACCTCGCCCCTCTTTTCGGGCTGCTGGACGATCCCCGCATTCTCAAGGTCTTCCACGCCGCGCGGCAGGATCTCGAGATCTTTCACCATCTGACCGACCGCGTCCCGGGCCCCCTTTTCGATACCCAGGTCGCGGCCATGGTCTGCGGATTCGGCGACGCGGTGAGCTACGAGACCTTGGCCGGCCAGCTGGCCGGAGCCCGGATCGACAAGTCGGCGCGCTTCACCGACTGGGCCCAGCGACCGCTTTCCGAGCGGCAGATCGCCTACGCGCTTGCCGACGTGACCCATCTGCGGAAGGCCTACGGCGCTCTGGCCAGGCGGCTGACCCAGACCGGGCGCGCCTCCTGGCTACAGGAGGAGATGGCGACCCTGCTCGACCCGGCGACCTACCGCATGGACCCGGAACTCGCCTGGCAGCGCCTTAAGCCGCGCTCCGGCAAGCCACGACTGGTCGCCGTGCTCAAGGAAGTGGCCGCCTGGCGCGAGCGCGAGGCCCAGCGGCGTGACATACCGCGCAACCGCGTCCTGCGCGACGAGACGGTCATGGATATCGCCGGCCACGCGCCGCATTCGGCCGACGAGCTGGCCCGCATGCGCGGCCTGTCGAAGGGATTCGCCGAGGGCCGCCTCGGCGAGGACGTCCTCGACGCCGTGCGCCGCGGCCTGGCCATGCCGGAGTCGGAGATCCCGGTGGTGCCGCAACCGGCCGACCTGCCGCGGGGCATCGGGCCGATCGTCGAGCTGCTGAAAGTCCTGCTCAAGATGAAATGCGACGAGCACGACGTGGCGCAGAAGCTGGTCGCCACCACGGCGGATCTGGAACGCGTCGCCGCCGACGACCGCGCCGATGTGCCGGCGCTGCACGGCTGGCGGCGCGAGGTCTTCGGCAACTCGGCCCTCGCCCTCAAGCATGGCGAACTCGCCATCACCCTGCGCAACAAGCAGATCGTGCTCATCACGCCGGACGAGACTGTCGTCCAGCCCGCGGCGGTCAACGCCCGATCTTGATCTTGCCCTTGCCGCCGTGGGCCTCGACCAGGTCCTCGAAGCGGCGCTCCACGGCCTCGCCGATCATCGTCCCAAGACCGCTCGGCACGCGCAGACGCAAGCCCCCGCCGTCCCCCCGCTCCAGACGCACGCGCTTGAGCACGCCCGGTGCGCCACCGGAAATGGCGAAGGCGAGCCGAAGCGCCAGCCCCAGTCGCCAGGCCTCGCGAATGCGGTCTTCGTCGAGCAGCTGCCAGGCAGGCGCGGTTGGCCCGCCTTCGGCCGTGCCGGCGTAGCGTGTGTGTACGGCCAGCGCGATGAAGGCTCGCCCGGGGTGGTCCACCCCGACCACCGGCATACGCAGCAGACGCAGGAAGGCGATCTCCGCCCGGTAATCCGGGTGCTCGTTCCAGGCGAGGTCGCTCATCAGGCACGAGGCCAGGCGCAGGCGGGCCATCTCGGGCTCGCTCTTGCGGAAGAGCGGCTGCAGCCAGGCGTGGAGGGCGCGGCCATCGACGACGAAGCGCGGGTTGAGCGCAGCCGCCTCGTCGGCTGCGACGATCAGCGGATCCTGCCGGCGCACCGCCGCCGACATGGAATCGTAGAGACAGCCTTCGCGCAGCCCCATCGCGGTGAAGACGAGACGCGCCGGCCGGGCGCGCTCGAGAATCTGCTGCAGCACGAGGGATGCCAGAGGCAGCACCTCAAGCCGCTTGCGCGGCACGCGCCCGATGCGTTCCAGCGAATCCCGGGACAGGCCGGCGATCAGGTCGAGAAAGTCCTGCGCCCTGCCGCGCGTCACCGTGTAGTGGTGAATGACGCGCAAGGGGTAGTTCGTGTGCGCCATGTGCAGCCGGGCAATGGCGCGCCACGCCCCACCGACCGCATAGAAGTCGAGCCCTTTGGCGCTGGCCAGCCACGGCAGATCATCCAGCCGCCGCTCGATCAGGTCCCGCAGCTCACCCCGACCACGGTCAGCGACCTCGCGCAGCCGCAGCGGGCCGAACGGCAGTGTCTCATGGCGGCCGGATTTGCCCCGGCGAAGCGCCACGAGTTCGAGACTGCCCCCGCCAAGGTCGCCCATGAGGCCGTCGGCCTCCGGCATGCCCGAAACAACGCCCAGCGCCGAAAGACGCGCCTCCTCGGCACCGTCGAGAATTTCGACTTTGAGCTTCGCCTGCTGACGCACGGCGCGGGCGAACTCAGGCCCATTCTCCGCCTCGCGGACGGCGGCCGTGGCCACGACCCGCAGGCGCCGCACCTCCATGGCCGCGGCCAAACCGGCAAAGCGCGCCAGATTGGCCAGCGCGGATTCAACGCCTTCTTCGTGCAGCCGGCCCGTCCGCTCCAGCCCACGGCCAAGCCCGCACAGAACCTTCTCGTTGAAAATGGGATGCGGCGCGCGGCTATCGCCCGAAAAGACGACGAGACGAATCGAGTTCGACCCGATGTCGATGACGCCGACCGGGGCGGATGCCGCGGTACGCGCCGGCAGGTGTCGCGACGGCATGCGCCGCGGATATTACCGGTTCTTGGGAATGAGTCGAGGCGCGCCGCCGGGGCGTTTCAAAGCCTTGCCGCGGCCGGACAGGCTGGGGTTGGTCATGAAGAAATTGTGGGCACTGAACGGCTCGCCGGAGGGCTTCATGCGCATGTAGGTGCCGTCCGCCGACAGCGTCCAGCTCTGCGCGTTGTCGCGCAGGTTGGCGATCATGATCTGATCCTGGATCTGCTGGTGGACCGTGGCGTTCTCGATGGGGACGAGAGCCTCGACCCGCCAGTCGAGGTTGCGCGGCATCCAGTCCGCCGAGGAGATGAAGACCTTCGACTGCGGATGCGGCAGACCGTGACCGGCGCCAAAGCAGACGATACGGCTGTGCTCGAGAAAGCGCCCGACGATGCTTTTCACGCGGATGGTCTCTGACAGGCCCCGCACGCCGGGCCGCAGGCAGCAGATGCCGCGGATCACCAGGTCGATCGAGACCCCGGCCTGGCTGGCCTTGTACAGGGCTTCGATGATCCCCGGATCGACGAGGGAATTCATCTTGGCCCAGATCCCCGCCGGACGGCCGGCACGGGCATGTGCGATCTCCGCCTCGATCAGATTGGTGAGGTCGGCGCGCAGCGTCAGAGGCGAGAAGCTGAGCTTCTCCATCTTCTCCGGCCGGGCGTAGCCGGTGATGTAGTTGAAGAGCCGCGCCGCGTCCCGGCACAGCGCGTCGTCGCAGGAGAAGAAGGAAATGTCGGTATAGATCTTGGCCGTCACCGGGTGATAGTTGCCGGTGCCGAAATGGGTGTAGGAGCGCAAGCCCCCGCCCTCACGCCGCACGACCAGCGAGATCTTGGCGTGGGTCTTGAGATCGATGAAGCCATAGACCACCTGCGCGCCGGCCCGTTCGAGATCGCGCGCCCAGCGGATGTTCGCCTCTTCGTCGAAGCGCGCCTTAAGCTCGATGAGCGCCGTGACCGACTTGCCGGCCTCGGCCGCCTCGACCAGCGCCCGGACGATCGGAGAATTGTCCGAGGTGCGGTAAAGCGTCTGCTTGATCGCCACGACCGCCGGATCGCGCGCCGCCTGGGCGATGAACTGGGCGACCACGTCGAAGCTCTCGAACGGATGATGGACGACGATGTCCTTCTGGCGGATGGCGGCGAAACAGTCGCCGCCGAAATCGCGCACCCGTTCCGGAAAGCGGATACTGAACGGCGGAAACACCAGGTCCTGGCGCTCCGAGACGATGAGCTGCTTGGTGTCGCCCAGACCGAGGATGCCATCGACCCGGAACACATCGTCGCCGGCCGCTTCAAGCTCCGAGGTGACGAAACTCAGCAGGTCTTCCGGCATCTCGGCGTTGATCTTGAGACGGATGACGAGGCCGCGCCGCCGGCGCTTGAGCGCGGTTTCGAAGACCCGCACCAGATCTTCGGCCTCCTCCTCGACCTCGATCTCGCTGTCGCGCAGCAGGCGGAAATAGCCCTGCCCGACGACATCGAAATCGGGGAACAGCTTGCCGAGGTTGAGGCGCACCACCTCCTCGATCGGCAGGAAGCGGATCGCCGCTCCGGGAAGACGGATAAAGCGGTCGATCTGCGCCGGAAACGGCAGCAGCGCCTTGAGGGCCCGCCCGTCACGGCGGCGATGCAGCTGGAGGACGGTGGCGAAGCCCTTGTTGGGCATGAAGGGAAACGGATGCGCCGGATCGATCGCCAGGGGCGTCAGGATCGGGAAGATCGCATCCATGAAGTGCGCATCGACCCATTGGCGATCCTCGGCTGAAAGGTCCGCCGCGCCGATCACGGCAATTCCCACCCCGCCCAGTTCCTTCTTGAGCTCCCGCCAGCAGCGCTGCTGGCTTTCCATCAGCCGGTTGGCGCGCTGGTTGACGGCCAGCAGCTGTTGAGCCGGTGTCAGCCCATCCTGGCTCGGCGTGGATACGCCGGCGCGCACCTGCGCCTTCAGGCCGGCGACCCGAACCATGTAGAATTCATCGAGGTTGCTGGCGGAGATGGACAGGAAGCGCAGCCGCTCGAGCAACGGATGCGCGGTATCGTCCGCCTCCTCGAGGACCCGCTCGTTGAAGGCAAGCCAGGACAGCTCGCGATTGATGAAACGGGCCTCGCCGCTGAGCTCTGCAGCGGGCCGGTCGGCAGGCTGTACCTGGGCGTTCATGACGTCTCCCGAAGGACCATGCCTATACCATAACGCTCGGCAGGGCCGCGAATTACCTCTTACGGTATTGTCTCAGAAAAATAAGGCAACCATATGAAAGAATTGTTACTTCTCCGGCACGCGAAGTCGAGCTGGGCAACCGCCGGGATGGACGATTTCGAGCGACCGCTCAACAAACGGGGCCGGCGGGCCGCGGCGGCGCTGGCAGGTTATCTAGAAGCCGAAGGCCTGCGGCCGGCCCTCGTCCTCTGTTCCGATGCGCTGCGCACCCGGCAGACCCTCGACCTGCTCCGCGACGCCCTGGGCGGGCGGGTGGCGGCCCACCTGGAGCCGGAGCTCTACCTCGCCGACCCTTCCACCCTTCTCGATCGCCTGCGCAAGGTGGCCGATGACGTGCCTTCGGTGATGGTGATCGCCCACAATCCCGGCCTGCAGGAGCTTGCGCTGGAACTGGCCGCGGCTGCCGGCCCGGCCGACAGCGCACTGGCGGCGCGGATCGAGAGCAAGTTCCCCACGGGAGCGCTGGCCCGTTTCCGCCTGAAGATCGAGCGCTGGCACGATCTCGCCCTCGACGGGTCGAAAGGCATGGTCAAGATCGTGGGGTACACGATCCCCGCGGATCTCGAGAGCCCGGCCTGACCTTATTTCCAGAAGGGCCGCACGTCGGAGAAGCGCGCCCAGGCCGCCGGCAGCTGCTTCAGATCGGCGGCGACACAGGCCGCGTTCCAGCCGGTGATCACGCCCGAGGCCCCCGCCAGCAATGACGGATCGATGCTGTTGCCCCGCTTTTCCAGCTCGGCCAGGCGATGCTTGACCATGGCACCGTCATTCAGCGAGCCGAGCCGGTCCTGGATTTCCGACAGCGCCTTGATGAAGGCCTTGGCGCCGCGGGCCGGAAACAGGCTGCGGAAGAACTCGGCGGCGTAGCGCAGCTTCTTGGCCCGGATGCGCAGCTCATGGAGCTCGTCCTCGTCGAGCTCGGCGATGCGATCGCCCAGCTTGTGCAGGCGGCGATGCAGCTTCTTGAGCGCCCGGCGGGCGAAATCGTAGGCCGGCTCGTCCCGCTCCTCGCCGAGCATGGCGAGCCACGCGCCACCATCCCACGAAGCCTCGAGCTGCAGCATGGCCTCGGTATAGCGCGCCGAATTCACCGTCTCGATCACGGCCGCGTAGGCATCGGCCCGCGCCGCACGCGCCGCTTCGTTGAACGCCGCCAGCGAGCGATCCGCCCCTAGCTGCCCGCGCACCGCGGCCAGGACTTCGCTGTGAAACACATCCCACTCGCGGGCATTGCCGAACTGGTGCGCGATCCAGCGCAGATCGTGGCTGACCTGCTGCCGACGCGACGCCGGCAGGACGGCGCGAAAGGCGGTCAGAGCCGAGCGCAGCCGGCGAATGGCGACACGGAACTGGTGCACCCCCTCGGCGCTGCGGCCGCCCCGCACCACCGGCTCGTTGGCCCGCAGATGCAGGAGACAGCTGCGGCCGATGCGGATGAACGCCTCGGCGATAGTGCAGTTCTTGTCGAGCTTGAGCTTCTCGGCACGACGCGGCTTGGGCGGCGTCTGCGTGACCAGCGCGAATCCGCGTTCGGCCTTGGATAGCGGCTCAAGGGTGAAACCGATGGTCTTGTGCAACTCCCGCGCGATCTCGTAGACGCCCGCGAGGGTGCCGGATTTCAACTCGAACTCGGCCTCGCAGATCGGCACGGTCCGGTCGTTGGCCTTGATCTCGCCGACGTCGACGGCGAGCTCGACGTTGGCCCCGCGTAGCTTCAGCGGAAAGGTCGAACGCTGGAAGTCCGTGACGAATTGCGGCGCGAGCCGGCCGCGCACCTCGCCCGCGCCCAGCAGCTTGCGCAGCTGCTTGTCGCCCAGGCCCTTGATCACCGGCCGCCCGGCTTCGACCTCGCGCTCCCATTCGCGGCGCACGTTGATGCCGTCTTCGACGGTGGGGGCGCATTTGACGGTCTGGATGCGGCGCTTGCCGTCCTTGCGCACGCGCAGCGCCACACGCGCCTGCATGAGGCGGAAATCCGGGGTGTCGTAGTAAGTGGAGACCAGCCGCCGGGGTCCGCTGGCCGCACCAGCGCCGAAGCGCCGCAGCAGACGGTGCTCCATCAGCCGCGAAAGGGATTCCGGCGGGATGCGCAGCTTGAGTTCGGTCTCGCGCGGTTCGCCGGGCTCGCTCATCGAAACAGCCGTAGGGCACGGGGCGTGGTGGGGACTGGCGGGCGCAGTTTACGGCACCCGCCGGGCCGGAAATCTACCCAAACGGGAGTACGGGGGGCAACGCGACCCCGCGTGAACAATTTCTTACAACTGCCTATTTTAATTGCAAAATCCGGCCTAACCCCCTGGCAAGGTGGGGCCGGATTCGCTTATCCCCAGCCTGTGCAAAACCTGCCTGGCCAAGGGGACAGTAATCGCCCGCCGCTCGGCCAGGGCAGCGGCATCCAGAGCCGCCACGACCTTCCGGACCGCGCCCAGAGAGCGTTCCAGCCGGGGTACGAGGAAGGTCACCACATCCGGGGCTACGCGCACCTGGCGGTCTGCGAACTGTTTGACCATGACCGCCTCGATCAGCGCCTCGTCGGGTTGCCCGACCGCGACGGCCGGCAGGGCCAGCAGCCGTGAGCGCAGGTCCGGCAGGCTTATCTCCCAGCGCACCGGGGGGCTCGCGGCCGTAAGCAGCAGCGTCCCGCCCTCTCCGGTCAGGTAGTTGTAGAGATGCAGCAGCCCGCGCTCGTTCACCACGGCGCCCAAGCCTTCCACCACGACATGGTGCGCCTCGCCGAGCAGCGCAGGCACGTCGCGCGACAGCGCCTCGCCCTCGATAGCCACGGCACCCGAGCGCGCCCGCCAGACCTGCGCGAGATGGGTCTTGCCGGAGGCCTCGGGGCCGTAGAGCACAAGGCCACGCGCCGGCCAGTCCGGCCACAGATCGAGGAACGCCACGGCCTCCCGGTTGCTCGCCGCGACCAGGAAATCCTCGCGCCCGAGCGCCGGCCGGTGGCCGAGATCGAGCGGCATCTGCCCGCTCAATCAGCCCTCCCCGGGTGTCGTGCCCGGCGTTTTCTTCACACCGCGATGGAGCGGGCTGTCGAGATAGCGATCGAGCGCGAAGCGCATCACCACGCCGGCGGCGGCGGCTACGGGCACGGCCAGCAGCATGCCGAAGAAGCCAAACAGCGCGCCTCCGGCGAGCAGCGCGAAGATCAGCCAGACCGGGTGCAGGCCGACGCGGTCGCCGACCAGTTTCGGCGTGATGAAATTGCCCTCGAGGAACTGCCCGAAGAGGAAGACCGCGGCGACGATGGCGATGCGCGTCCAGTCGTCGAACTGGAAGAACGCCACCGCCAGGCTGGCCACCAGACCCACCGTGGCGCCGACATAAGGGATGAAGGACAGCACGCCGCTGAGCAGCCCGACGATCAGGCTGTATTTGAGTCCGGCCAGCGTCAGGGCCACCGCGTAGAAGATGCCGAGCAGCAGGCAGACCAGCGCCTGGCCGCGCAGGAAGCCGGCAAGCCGGAGATCGATCAGCCGGAACTGGGCGCGGATGGTCTCGGCGTGGTCGACCGGCAACAGCGCGTCCACGTAGGCGATGATGCGCGGCCAGTCGCGCAGCAGATACCAGGCGACGATCGGCGTGATCACGATCAGCGAGATCAGGTTGACCAGAGCAAGGCCGCCACTCCAGATGCCCGCGAGGAAGCCGCCAATCCAGCCGATCACCTTGCCGGCGATGTCGCTGGCACCGCCGAGTTCCTTGACCTGCGGCACGCCGGCCTGTTCGGCCGCCTCCTCGAGATACGGCCGTATGTGGACGAGGGCCTCCTGGCCGAGCTCGATCAGGCGCTGGATCAGGCCGACCAGCTGACGCTGCAGCACGGGCGCAAGCACCGCGAGAGCGCCGGTCAGAAGCAGAAAGAACAGGCAGATGACAAGCGTGGTCGCGAGGGTGCGCGTCATCCCCCAGCGTTCGAGCTTCCGCACCGCGGGGTCGACGACGTAGGCGATCGCCGCACCGGCGACGAAGGGCAGCAGGACCGGCTGCAGGAACCACAGCAGGACGAGCCCGACGGCGAGCAGCGCCAGCCAGCTGAGGACACGCCCGCCGGTGTTCATGCCTCGCCCCCGCTCACGGGTGGCGCCGGCACGCGGTTCACGCGGCGCGTCCACTTGATGAGATACGTGAGTCCCGACAGGACCGTGGTGGCAGCCACCGCGAAGACCAGGAGGCGGGTCAGCCCCCAATCGTCGAAGCCGAGCCCCAGCCGCGCCAGGACCAGCGCGGCGAGCGCGATCTGCAGCGTCGTGTTGATCTTGCTGACCATCATCGGCTGGCTCTTGAAGGACTGCGTCAGCGTCTGCTCCAGCAGCGCGCCGCCGACGATGGTCAGGTCGCGGAAGGCCACCACGATGACCAGCCAGATCGGAATATGCCCGAGCCATCCCAGCGTCAGATAGATGCCGACGAGCAGCGCCTTGTCGGCAAGCGGATCGAGATACGAGCCGAGCTCGGTCTTGGCGTTGAAGTGCTTGGCAATGAAGCCATCGATGGCGTCGGTCACTCCCGCCGCGACGAACAGCCAGAACGCGAGAGTCAGTTTGCCGTCGAGCACCAGCCAGATGATCAGCGGCACCGAGAGGAGGCGCGCGAAACTGAGCAGGTTGGGAAAGCTGATCACGGGAGTTTCAGCGTCGCGGCCGCACGACCGAGGCGCCAGGCGCCAGGGTGAGCCGCCAGTCCGCCGTGGTCAGCGTGCCGGTCGCGGGCGACAGCTCGAGATCGCGCTGCGCCAGCGCCAGCCGCAGCTGGTTGTCGTCGCCGATATAGCTCAACGCCACGACCGCCTCGCTCCTGGTCAGGCTGACGATGTCGCTGTTGCGCACCTGGGTCACCTCCCCCAGCCGGCGCTGGATGGCAACCCAGTCCCGGATATCGCCGTAGGTGACGAGGACGGTCATCTTGCCTTCCCGTCCGAACTGCAGGAGCTGCTCGTTCTTCCAGCGTTCCTCGATGGCGCGCGCCGTCACCGCCGCCACGCGCTGCATCAGCGCCGCCTCGTCCTCGTTGGCCTCGGCGGCGTAGCTCTCCAGCACCGTCTGTTCTGTCGACGCCACGCCGTAGCGGCTGACCGAGACCTGGAGCACCGGCCTGCCGGCTGCGTTGGTTTCCAGCGTCGCCTCGGTCACCACGGCGCTGGCGACGCCGTAACGCCCCAGGATCGCCGCGATCCGCCGGTCATCGCCGCGGCTCGCCTGCACCGCGTTGATGTCGGAGATATCCGCGAGGTCGGCCCGTGGCATCACCAGCGGCGCCAATCCATCGCCGAGCGAGACCCGGTTCCAGGCCTCGCGCCAGGCGTTCTGCTCGTCCCACAACAGGACCAGCCCGTCGCGACGCAGGACGGGAAGCACCAAGGCCGGCTTAGCCGCCGTCTCGGCAAACGGAATGCCGGCGTTGCGCAGCAGCGTACGGATGTCGGCGGCGCGGAAGCGGAAGGTCAGCGTCGCGATGTAGCGCACGCTCGACGTGCGCTCCTCCTGGACTTCGAGGTTCTCGATCAGATCCGCAAGGCGGGCATCGCTCACCGTCGGCAGCCGCCGATACTCGGTGCGAGGCGTCAGGCGTTCCAGCACACGGCGCAACGCGATGCGCTGGCCCTCGACGAGGGCAGCCTCGCGCGCCGCGGCGGCTGTCGCGGCCGTACGATCGACGGCAACGTCGCGCACAGTGAAAGCAGGTGACGATGCCGGTTGCGCGCCGGCCGGCACGGCCGCCGCCATCAGCGCCAGGACGACCAGCCCGATCCGGCCAAAGGCTCGGGCGCGGCATCGTACCGCTGAGCGCCAGTTCGCCAAGGCCCCCTGTGTCATTGCAAACCGTTCGGGATCAAGTATGTTGCGCCACCGGACACCCGGCCGCGCCTGACTTTGGGCGGTTCGGGAGTAGTTTCAAGAAGTTATTTTGCACGGGGTCCCCATTCCCAGCAACCGCAACCCGACGAGCTACAAGGATGCCGGGGTGGATATCGACGCCGGCGAAGCCCTCGTCGAGGCCATCAAGCCGCTAGCCCGCTCGACCCGCCGCTCCGGTGCCGATGCTTCACTGGGCGGCTTTGGCGCGCTTTTCGATCTCAAGGCCGCCGGCTACAAGGACCCCATCCTCGTCGCCACCAACGACGGTGTCGGCACGAAGGTGAAGATCGCCATCGATTCCGGCCGAAATGAGACGGTCGGGATCGACCTCGTCGCCATGTGCGTCAACGACCTGATCGTCCAGGGTGCCGAGCCGCTGCTCTTCCTCGACTATTTCGCCACCGGCAAGCTCGACGTGGCGACCGGCACCACGATCATCGCCGGTATCGCCGAAGGCTGCCGCCAGGCCGGCTGTGCGCTGATCGGCGGCGAGACCGCCGAGATGCCCGGCCTCTATGCCGGCAAGGATTACGACCTCGCGGGCTTCGCGGTCGGCGCCGTCGAGCGCGGCGAGGTGATCGACGGCCGCCATGTGCGCAGCGGCGACGTGGTGCTGGGTCTGGCATCGAGCGGCCTGCATTCGAACGGCTTCTCGCTCGTGCGGCGCGTGGTCGCCGACAACAACCTGCCCTGGGACGCCAAGGCCCCCTTCGCGCCGGGGCGCACCCTGGCCGAGGCCATGCTGGTGCCGACACGGATCTACGTGAAGAACCTGCTCGCCCTGTGCCGCGCCGCGCGCGAGCGCCCGGGGCTGGTCAAGGCGATGGCTCATATCACCGGCGGCGGCCTTATCGAAAACGTGCCGCGTGTCATCCCCGACGAGATGACGGTCGAGATCGACGCGAAGGCGTGGTCGCTTCCCGCGATCTTTTCCTGGCTCGCCAAGGCCGGCGGCATCGAGACGGCCGAGATGTCCCGCGTCTTCAACTGCGGCATCGGTATGGTGCTGGTCGCCTCCGCCGAAGATGCCGAGGAAGCGACGCGCCGCCTGCGCGAGAGCGGCGAGACCGTCTATCGCCTGGGCACCGTGACGCCGCGGGCGGGACGTGCCGGCTGCGTGGTTCACAACGCCGGGCAGGCCTGGGGCTGATGACCCGCAAGCGGGTGGCGGTTCTGATCTCGGGCCGCGGCAGCAACATGCAGGCCCTGATCGATGCCGCCCGTGCGCCCGACTATCCCGCGGAGATCGTCCGGGTCATCGCCAACATCCCCGAAGCAGGCGGGCTGACGCGCGCGGCGGGCGCTGGCATCGCCACCGAGACCATCGACCATCGCAAGTTCCCCAACCGACCGGCTTTCGAAACCGCTCTCGACGCCAGCATTCGGGCAAGCGGCGCCGATCTCGTCTGTCTCGCCGGATTCATGCGCCTGCTCACCGCCGGCTTCGTCGATGCCTGGCGTGACCGCCTGATCAATATTCACCCGTCCCTGCTGCCCAAATTCCCCGGTCTTGATACCCACGCCCGCGCCCTGCAGGCCGGCGAGCCGATGGCGGGCTGCACCGTGCATTTCGTGCGCTCCGAAATGGACAGCGGGCCGATGCTGGTCCAGTACTCGGTGCCAGTGCGCCCCGGGGACGATGAAGGCCGCCTCGCGGCACGGGTCCTGAAGGCAGAGCATGTCGCCTATCCGCGGGCCCTGCAGCTTGTCGCGGCGGGCAATGTCGAGGTCCGGGACGAGATCGCCTATATCGGCGGGAAACCCGGCCCGCTGCGTGAAACCCTTAACCCAACCGACGGAAACTAAAGCCTTCTCAGGCCGCTGCGGTTTGGCTATCTTGCCGGCGGAGTTCTTGGAGGATTCGACGCAATGGCCAGCCCTTCCGGTGATCATTCAAACTTCGACATGCGCCAGGCGGAAGAGACGTGGGCGAACTTCAACCGTCTCGCTGTGTGGACCGTCGTCGGCTGCATCATCCTGGTCGTCGGCATGGCGATCTTCCTGACCGGTGGCCACCCGCCCAAGCCGATGTAAGCCGGCCAATTCGGCCACAAACAAAAAGGGCCGCCCCTCGGGGCGGCCCTTTGTCGTTCAGAAGCCTGCCGCGATCAGCCGACCAGCTCGAGCCCGCTGAAGAAGAACGCGATCTCGATGGCGGCGTTCTCGGCGCTGTCGGAGCCATGTGCCGAATTCGCCTCGATCGACTCAGCGAAGTCCTTGCGGATGGTGCCGGGAGCCGCCTTCGACGGGTCGGTGGCGCCCATGACCTCGCGGTTCTTGGCCACGGCGTTGTCGCCCTCCAGGACCTGGACCACGACCGGACCCGAGGTCATGAACGTGCACAGGCTGTCGAAAAACGGCCGCGCCTTGTGCACACCATAGAACTGCTCCGCCTGGGCACGGGTCAGCTGGATACGCTTCTGGGCCACGACCCGCAGCCCCGCCTTCTCGAACCGGGCCACGATCTGGCCGGTGAGGTTGCGCCGGGTCGCGTCCGGCTTGATGATCGACAGTGTCCGCTCGGTGGCCATTGCCTGAAACTCGCTGATTGAGGGAAAAAACGAGCGGCGCTTATAGCGGGTTGGCGGTTATCCGGCAACCCGCCCGCATTGAGTATCTGCGACAAGGAAACCAGCCCAGCATGCGTATCTGTATCTTCGGTGCCGGCGCGGTCGGCGGACATTTTGCGGCCCGGCTTGCCGCCGCCGGCCATGCGGTATCTGTGGTGGCCCGCGGCGAGCATCTCGCGGCCATCCGGGAGCGTGGCCTCGTCGTGCTGCACGGCGACGAGCGTATCGAGGCCCGGGTCAGGGCCAGCGACCAGCCTGCCGAGCTGGGTCCGCAGGACGTCGTGATCTCGACCCTGAAGGCCAACGCTCTGCCGGCCCTGGCGGCAGGCATTGGCCCGTTGCTGACCTCCGACACGGCCGTCGTCTTCGCGCAGAACGGCATTCCCTGGTGGTACGGCAGCGGTCTGGCGCGCTCGCGGCCCACTCCTCCCGATCTTTCCCGCCTGGATCCCGATGGCGCCTTGGCCCGCACCGTCGGTGTCAATCGGACGTTGGGCGCGGTGATCTGGTCGGCCAACACGGTCGTCGAGCCGGGAGTCATCCGCAACGGCACGCCCAGGAGCAACCTGCTGGTGGTCGGCGAAGCGGACGATCGCGTCACACCGCGCCTGACGGCGCTTCGCGAAGCCCTCGAGCAGGCCGGCATCCGCTCTCCCGCCACGGCCGATATCCGGCAAACGATCTGGAGCAAGCTCGTCCAGAATCTTGCCTACTCGACCCTCGGCCTGTTGCTGGGCACCGGCATCAACGTCATCGAGGAGGATCCGGCGTTGGGCGAGATGGCGCTCCGGCTCACCGCCGAGGGCACCGCCGTAGCTGCGGCGCACGGCATCACGGTCGAGCCGCAGCCGCGCCCGCGGAGCGGAAACCGCCACAAGCCGTCGATCCTGCAGGACTACGAGCGCGGCCGGCCGCTGGAGCTCGACACCATGATCATGGTGCCTCTGGCCTTTGCCCGCGCCGCCAACGTGGCCACACCGAGCCTTGATATCACCGCGGCCATCGCCGCCGGACGGGCAGTCGAGAAAGGCCTCTACGTCCGCTAGGCCCTAGCCCGCCTTCTCCCAGCGGCCCTGAGGATCCTGTTTCCAGTAGGTCAGCTCGTGGCCGGCATCCTTGTGCGCCTTCCAGCGCGCGCGAGCGGCGGCCACGGTCTCCTCCGAATTCCCGTCGAAGATCTCCAGCACCAGCGACCACCCCTTCGGGTCGGCGCTGGCCCCGTCCGTGAGGAAGAGGACCTTGGCGCCGTTCGGGTTCTCGTCGCTCGCCGTCAGCCAGACGGGCTGGTCCTCGGCATGCCCGTCGCGGGCCGTGCCGTGCGGCAGAAACGCGCGGTCGTCGTAGGTCCAGAGCGCGGTGTCGAGGGCTGCCACGCGCTCGTCGGAACCGGCCATGACCACCGCCCGGTCGCCGCGCGCCAGCACCTTCTCGAGCAGCACGGGGAGCGCCCGGTCGAGCGTCGTGGTCGTCAGATGATAGAAGCGGATCTCGGTCAGAGCAGACCTCCGCTCTGCATCAGCCGCCGGCTTCCTCGTACTGATCGGCAACCAGCTTGTCGAGCAGTCGCAGACCGAACGCCGTGGCGCCCTTCGGCACCGTCGCGGTGTCCTTCTTGCTCCACGCCACGCCGGCGATGTCGAGATGCGCCCATGGCACATCGTTGACGAAGCGCTGGATGAACTGGGCGCCGATGATCGTGCCGGCTGCCCGGTTGGAACCGATATTCTTGACGTCCGCCGCGTCGGAATCGATGTCGCGGTCATAGGCCTCGCCCAATGGCAGGCGCCAGAGTTTCTCGCCAACGCCTTCACCAGCCGCGATCAGGTTCTTGCACAGCTCGTCGTTGTTGGAGAGCAGGCCGGCGTATTCATGGCCCAGCGCCACGATCACGGCGCCGGTCAGGGTGGCGAGGTCGATCATCGCCTTGGGCTTGAAGCGGTCCTGCGTATACCAGCAGACATCGGCCAGCACGAGGCGGCCTTCAGCATCGGTGTTCAGGATCTCGACCGTCTTGCCCGACAGCGACTTGACGATATCCGACGGGCGCGTGGCCGAGCCCGAGGGCATATTCTCGACCAGGCCGATCACGACCACGGCGTTGACCTTGGCGCGGCGCGCGGCCAACGCCTCCATCAGCCCGGCGACGACACCGCCGCCGGCCATGTCCCACTTCATGTCTTCCATGCCGGCGGACGGCTTGATCGAAATGCCGCCGGTGTCGAAGCACACACCCTTGCCGCAGAACGCGATCGGACGCTTGTCCTTGGCCTTGGGCGCACCGTTCCACTGCAGGATGACGACGCGCGACGGCCGCACGCTGCCCTGCCCGACGGCCAGCAGCGTGTTGAAGCCGAGCTTGGCGAGCTGCTTCTCGTCCAGAACCTCGACCTTGATGCCGACGGCGGTCAGTCGCTTGCAGCGCTCGGCGAAGGTCTCGGGATAGATGACGTTGGGCGGCTCCGACACGAGGTCGCGGGTGAAGAAGATCGCGTCCGCCGTGCGGTCCAGCGGGGCCGAGGATTTGCGCGCCGCCGCCACGTCCGTGACCATGAGGGTCAGCGAGCGCAGGCTGGGCTTGCTCTCTTCCTTCTCCTTGGTCCGATATTTGTCAAAACGGTAGGAGCGCAGCTTGGCGCCATAGGCGATGTGCGCCGCCATGTCGGGCGCACCCAGCGGAGCACCGGGAAGCTGATCGACCTGGATCGTTCCGTTTGTCTCGCCGACGCGGTTGAGGTGCGCGACGATGCTGCCGCCGACGGCCTGGAGGCGCAGCGGGTCCATCTTGTCCAGCTTGCCGAGCCCCACCAGGAGGATGCGGGAGAGAGAGAGGCCCTTGGGGGCTATAATGTCCAGCAGGTCGTCCTTGCGTCCCTTGAAGCGGCTGGAGGTCATGGCCCGGGTCAGGATCCCGCCCGACTTCTTGTCCAGCGCCGCCGCCGACGGGGTCATCTTGCGTTCCTCGTTGACGCCCACGACTAAGGTTCCGGAATTCGTCTGTTCCGGCTTGGCAAACGCAATTTTCATGGATGAATGCTTCCCCTCACGGCGCTCCGGCAGCTGTCACCATCGAGGTTCTCGGCGGCGTCCCAACAGCCGGATCGGGCAAAATCTAGCTCCAATCTGTGGATAAAGAAAGGCCCGGTTTTCAATGCGGTATGGCTATATGTTCGTTTTTTGTTCTATCATTCTTCCACCATTCGCCATGTAAGCGTAGCCGCAAAACCCCCACCGCCGCCGCGCGGCCCCCGTGCTAAATTTGGCCTGACGCAGAGTCGGCACCATCATGCGCATCTCCCCGACCCTTTCCGCCTATATCGGGCGCCAGTTTCTGCTCTGCTTCCTCGGCGTGCTGTGCACGCTCCTCCTGATCGTCTTTCTCTTCGACGTCATCGAACTGCTGCGCCGCTCGGCCGGGCGCACCAGTGCCTCGGCCGGGCTGCTGGTCCAGCTCTCCCTGCTCAAGATGCCCAAGCTGGCGCAGGAGATGGTGCCGTTCGTCGTGCTGTTTTCGTCCATGATCGCCTTCTGGCGGCTGACGCGGACGCACGAGCTCACCGTCGTGCGCGCCGCCGGCGTGTCCGTATGGCAGTTCCTGTTTCCAGTCGTGGGAGCCTCTTTGCTCATCGGCAGCCTGATCCTGGCGATCTTCAATCCCGTGAGCGCGGTCCTCTATTCGAAATACGAGCAGCTCGAGGCCCAGTTATTCCGGGGCCGCGCCAACCTGCTCTCGGTATCGCCGACCGGCGTATGGCTGCGTCAGGCGGAAGGCACCACGAACTCCGTGGTCCATGCGCTGCGCGTGGCATCGCAGGATTTCGAGCTTTACGACGTCATCATTTTCACATTCGAAGGCCAGGACAAGTTCATCGGCCGGATCGACGCGGCCAGCGCACGGCTGGAACCCGGTTACTGGGTGCTCACCAATGCCTGGGTCACAAGTCCAGATCGCCCCGGGCGTTTCGAGCCTGAGCATCGCCTGCCCACCGATATGACGCGCGAACGGATCCAGGACGGCTTCGCGGCGCCCGAAACCATCTCGTTCTGGGATCTGCCTACGTTCATCCGCACACTCGAGGCCGCGGGTTTCTCCGCGACCCGCCACCGGCTCCACTGGCATCGGAGTATTGCCGGACCGTTGCTGCTGTTTGCCATGGTCCTGCTCGCCGCCACCTTTTCCCTCCGCCCCCCGCGCCGCGGCGGCTCCATCCGGCTGATCATGGGCGGCGTGGGATGCGGTTTCTTGCTCTTCTTCCTGACCAACCTCGTTGCTGCGCTCGGTCAGAGCGCCAGCATTCCGGTACTCTTGGCCGCCTGGGCTCCCGCAGCCGTGAGCACGCTGCTCGGTGTCTCAATGCTGCTTCATCTGGAAGACGGCTAGGCGTATAAATCGCGCCGTGAGATCCCCTATGCATCCTTTCTTGAGCCTCCTTGCCCTGCTGCCGGCCGTATTCCTTGCCTTCTTCGTGGCGGGAGCCGTCGGCCAGCCCGTTCAGCGCATTGCGGCCGTGGTCAATGACGAGGTCATCTCCGTCTACGACCTGGAGAATCGCCTCGCCCTGGTCATTGCGACATCGGGCCTGGCCAACGACGCCGAGACGCACCGGCGCATGCAGCCTCAGATACTGCGGAGCCTGATCGACGAGCGGCTGCAGATGCAGGAAGCGAACCGGCTGAACGCGACTGTCGCCGACCGGGAGGTGGCCGACGCGCTTGTGCGGATCGAGCGGGCCAACAACATGCAACCGGGGCAACTGGCGCAGGAACTCGGCAATATCGGTATCGACCGCAGCAGTGTCACAAACCAGATCAAGGCGAACCTTGCCTGGCAGAAAGTCGTCAACCGCCGTCTGCGACCGACCCTTCAGGTGGGGCAGGACGAGATCGACGAAGTCCTTGAGCGCATCAACGCCAGCAAGGGCACGGTTCAGTACCTGCTGGCGGAAATCTTCCTCGCCGTGGAATCGCCGGAGCAGGAAGATGACGTGCGCCAGTCGATGGAAAACATCATCGACCAGATGCGCCGCGGCAGTGCCTTCCAGGCCATGGCGCAGCAATTCTCGCAGAGCGCCTCGGCTGCGACGGGCGGCGATATCGGCTGGGTGGAGCGCGGCCAGCTCGAAGATGAAGTGCTGCAACTCCTCGACCAGATGCAGAGCAATCGCGCCACGCCGCCGATCCGCACGGCGATCGGGTTCTATGTCTACCTGCTGCGCGACCGGCGCACGCTGGCGGCACCGGCACCGGAGGATGCGACGGTTAGCCTTGCGCAGCTCGTCCTTCCGCTCGAGCCGAATGCCGGCGAGTCCGAGATCACCAATCAGATGGAACTCGCCGAGACCGTCCGCGAGTCCATCTCCGGCTGTGCCGACCTGAAGCGCGCGGCGGGTGAACTCGGCCTGCCTGGCGGCGATCCCACCCCTGATCTGCGGGTCGGAGATCTCAACCCCGCGATCCGGCCGCTGGTGACCGGGCTCAAGGCCGACGAAACCAGCAAGCCGTTCCGGGGGGATTCCGGAATCGTGCTGATCATGGTCTGCTCGCGCGTCGAGCCGAAGTCAAACCTGCCCTCCCGCGAAGACATCACGGAGAACCTCACGCGCCAGCGGCTCGACCTGATCTCGCGACGCCATCTCCGCGACCTCCGCCGCGCTGCCTTCATCGACGTCCGGGTGTGAGCCGGGGATGGCTCTCTCCCGCCCCCTCGCCCTGACCATGGGCGAGCCTGCCGGGATCGGACCTGAGCTGGCACTCAAGACCTGGCAGGCGCACCGCCACAGTCTCCCCCCCTTCTTTGTCATTGCCGATCCGTCGCAGCTGAGCGGGCTCGCCCGCCGGCTGAACTGGTCTGTGCCCGTGGTGACGGTCGCCGCGCCGCGTGACGCTCTGGCCGTTTTTTCTCAAGGTCTGCCGGTGCTCGAGGAACGGCTTGCGGCTGAAGCCACGCCCGGCGCCCTTGATCCTCGTAATGCCGCTGCCGTCATCGGCGCGATCCGGCGCGCCGTCGATCTCGTGCAGGATGGACAGGCCGCTGCCGTGATCACCAACCCGATCAACAAAGCCGCTCTCTATAGCGCGGGCTTCAATCACCCGGGCCACACCGAGTATCTTGCCGAACTCGCCGGCGGCCATCCGACACCCGTGATGATGCTGGTCGGCGGGGGCCTGCGTGTGGTGCCGGTCACCGTCCATCTCGCCCTGCGCGAGGCGCTGTCGCGCCTCAGGACCGAGCTGATCGTCGAGCACGGCCGCATCATGGCAGGGGCCCTGCGCGGTGATTTCGGCATCGAGCGCCCGAGGCTGGCCGTGGCCGGCCTCAATCCACACGCCGGTGAATCCGGCACCATGGGCCGGGAGGACATCGAGATCGTCGAACCCGCCATCCGGCTCCTGCGAGCAGAGGGGATCGATGCCGAAGGCCCGCTGCCGCCCGACACCATGTTCCATGCCGGTGCCCGCCAGCGCTACGACGCGCAGCTTTGCATGTATCACGATCAGGCTCTGATCCCGATCAAGACCCTGGCCTTCGACAGCGGTGTCAACGTGACGCTCGGCCTGCCCTTCGTCCGCACCTCTCCCGATCACGGCACGGCGCTCGACATCGCCGGCACGGGCCGGGCGAACGAGACCAGTCTCGTCGCCGCGCTGCATCTCGCGGCCGAGCTCGCACAGCGACGCGTCGGTCACGCCGCGCTGCCGGCGTGAGCCCGGCGCTCCCTCCGCTTCGCGACGTCATCGCCCGTCACGGGCTCGGCGCCCGCAAATCCCTCGGTCAGCATTTCCTTCTGGACTTGAACCTGACGGGGAAGATTGCCCGCGCCGCGGGCGATATTTCGCATGGCACGTTCATTGAGGTCGGTCCCGGACCCGGAGGCCTGACGCGGGCCCTGCTCGACGCCGGTGCCCGCAAGGTCGTGGCGATCGAGCGGGACGAACGCTGCCTTGCAGCCCTCGCGGAAATAGGCGCCGCATATCCCGGGCGGCTTGAGGTTATTGCCGGCGACGCGTTGGCAGTCGCCGCGCATGAGATCGGCGAGGCACCGCGCCGCCTTTGCGCCAACCTCCCCTACAATGTCGCGACACCGTTGCTTCTGGGCTGGCTGGAGCACGCCACGGCCTTTGTGTCGATGACCCTGATGTTCCAGAAGGAAGTGGCTGACCGTTTGCTCGCTTCGCCGCGAACCCCGGACTACGGACGTCTCTCGATCGCCACGCAGTGGCGGGCGCAGGTCCGGCGGCTCTTCGACATCGACCGTCGTGCTTTCACCCCGGCGCCGAAGGTGGCCTCGACGGTCGTCGAACTGCTGCCTCGTCCGGCTCCGCTTGCCCCTGCCGATCCCCGGCTGCTGGAACAGGTGACGGCCGCCGCTTTCGGTCAACGGCGCAAGATGTTGCGCCAGAGCCTGCGCAGCCTCGGCGTCGACGTCACCGTGCTGCTGGGAACGGCGGGCATTGAACCGACGCGACGCGCCGAAGAGCTCTCGATCGAGGAATTCTGCGCCCTGACGCGCGCTTTCAGCGGCCTTCGCGCAACCGGCTGACGAATTCAGCGACGCCGATCAGCCGGCGCCGGCTGAGCCGCTCAGCCGCCAGCACGGCCTGCACCTCGGCAACGCTTTGCGCCAGGTCACGGTTGATGACGATGTAGTCGTAGGCGTCCCAGTGGCTCATCTCATCGGCTGCCTTGGCCATGCGCTGCGCCACGACGTCCGGCGGGTCCTGGGCACGCGTCTTGAGACGCTGCTCGAGATCCTTGGTTGACGGCGGCAGGATGAACACGGTCACCAGATCGTCCGGCAGCTTGCTGGCAATCTGCTGCGTTCCCTGCCAGTCGATGTCGAAGAGCACGTCATGACCTTCAGCCAGCGCCTTCTCGACAGGCGCAACCGGCGTTCCGTAGCGATTGCCGAACACCGTGGCGTGTTCCAGGAACTCACCGCGCGTCACCATGCCCTCGAAGCCTTCGGACGAAACGAAATAGTAGTCCTTGCCTTCGACCTCGCCCGGGCGTTTCGGGCGCGTGGTCGCCGATACCGACATGAAGAGGTTTTTGTCGCGACTGAGAAGCTCACGCGAGATCGACGTCTTTCCCGCGCCGGAAGGAGAAGACAGGACGAGCATCAGGCCGCGGCGCTCAACCATCATGCACTACTCGATATTGGCGGCCTGCTCGCGCAGGCGGTCGATCGCCGTCTTCAGCGCGAGGCCGACATTCGTCAGCGCGATATCGGTCGATTTCGAGCACAACGTGTTGGCCTCGCGGTTGAATTCCTGCGACAGGAAGTCGAGCTTGCGGCCGATCGCCCCGCCCTCGCGCAGCAGCGTACGAGCCGCCTGCGAATGGGCTTTGAGCCGGTCGATCTCCTCCCGGATGTCGGCGCGCACCGCGAGCAGGGCCACTTCCTGGGCCAGGCGTTCGGGCGACAGAGCCGGCGAACTGCCGAGCAGCTCCGCGATCTGCGCCTCGAATCGCGCCTTGATCGCCGCGGGTTGCGCGCCGGCACAGGCGGATGCCTGGACCGTGAGGCCTTCGATCTCGTCGAGATGCGCGAGAAGGGTCGCCTCGAGCTGCTTTCCTTCCTCGGCGCGAGCCTTGCCGAGCCCCTTGAGCGCCTCGTCGAGCGCACTGAGGAGGAGCTTGTCGTCGGGCGGCGGCGTGTCGTCCCCGGCTTCCAGGACGCCGCGCAGGGCCAGCAGGCCATCAAGACGTGGCGCCGCAGCGTCGACCTCGTTCTGCAGCTGGCGCATGATCGCCAGGACCGAATCCAGCGCCGGACGATTGACGCGCAGGCTCGACGCCGTGTCGCGTTGAGGCTGAGTCAGGTTTATCGACACGTTGCCGCGCGTGATCCGCTTGCTCACCGCGGCACGCGCCGCGATCTCGAGACGGTCGAGCCCGGCCGGCATGCGGCAGCGGATGTCGAGGCCGCGGCCGTTGACGCTGCGGGCTTCCCACTGCCATCCGGTTGCCGCTGCGGCCCCGCCGACGGGCGCGCTGGCATAGCCCGTCATGCTGGAAATTGGCACTACCGCCCCCCTCGTCTCGCCCAAAATCTAGTACTCTGCCGGGCGACAAACTACTATAGGCGCTCGTCCCGGACAACGATGCTCTCCCCTAAAACGATCCTGATCACTGGCGCGTCGAGCGGCCTCGGTGAAGCCTTGGCGCTCGAATACGCCGCTCCCGGCATCACACTGTGCCTGCACGGGCGCGACGCGGGGCGGCTGGAACAGATCGCGAGCGCGTGCCGCCAGCGCGGCGCCACCGTGGTGAGCACCACGGGCGATGTCACACAGGCGGCGGCGTTGACGGGCTGGATCCAGGAGGTCGACAGCCGCCACCCGATCGATCTCGTGGTGGCGAATGCCGGCATCTCCGGCGGCACGGCGCGCGGCGTCGAGGGCGTCGACCAGACAAGGCGGATCTTCGCGGTCAACGTCGATGGTGTGATCAACACGGTAATGCCGCTGATCGTGCCGATGGCCCGGCGCGGGCGCGGACAGATCGCCATCATGTCGTCGCTGGCCGCCTTCCGCGGCATGCCGGGCGCACCCGCCTACTGCGCCAGCAAGGCAGCGGTGCGCCTCTGGGGCGAAGGCCTGCGTGCGGAACTCGCACCCCGGAGTATCGGCGTCTCGGTGATCTGCCCCGGCTTTGTCGTCAGCCGCATGACAGGCGCCAACGATTTCCACATGCCGATGCTGATGCCGGCGGATCGCGCGGCCCGCATCATCCGGCGCGGCCTCGCCCGCGGCCGCGGACGCATCGCCTTTCCCTGGCCGATGTACGCCGCGGCGCGCCTGCTCGCCGCCCTGCCGGCCGCTCTGGTCGATCCACTCCTCCGCCGCGCCCCTCGAAAAGGCTAGCGGAACAGGGCATCAAGCCTGGTGAACAGAAAATCGCCAATCCGCCGGGACCCCTGCGGTGTTGTATGCACGTAGTCGAGGAAGTCGCCCACCTCGAATTCAATTTCCCCGGCGAGATCGATGCAGATGGCGCCTTTGGCGTGACAGACCTCCATGGCCCGCAGATTGAACGCCGTTTGCGAGAGATATTCGTGCAACTGCCCGCTCCAGCGATCTCCCCTGGCAATCAACAGCCGCCCGCCTGATCGACGATAGCCCGCCCGATGCTGCGTCACGACAATGGCTTCACTGCCAAGCTCGCGCGCCCGATCAACGATCAGACCCAGGCGTTCGCCGAATTCGCCGCGGAGTCGCTCCAGCACCCCGGAGAGCGGCACTGCCGTATCGGGCTCGGGATGCTCGAGCCAGACCACCCGGCCCCAGTCGACCTGCTGATGGATGAGGCCGGCATATCTGGCCCGCATGAGCCCCCGTAAGGACCGATACGCGGCATAAAGCGCGCTGCTGTCCCTGAGGTAGCGCCGCACGCGGTTCCAGCGTGTCGTCCCCTCGTCTTCGGAGCGAAGCCTGTCGTAGCGCGCGTTCTCGCTCAGCTCGAGATGAATGTCGTTGATGCCCGCGTATATCAGCACGTACCGGGCTCGAAGGCCGGGGATGAGCGGGAACCAGCGATCGAAACTCTCCAGATGACCAACCGTCGAATGCCCATCGACACCCGCATTGACGACGGATACCGCACGGCCGGATCGGCGAAAATTCGCGGCCAGTGTGTCGGTCCAAGTGTATCCGTCGCCGACATAAAGCTCGTTGGTCGTGCTGCCGCCCATCGCCAGAATATCGATAAGCCCGGGCGATTCGTAGACGCCCCTCAGCCCATAGCGGTCCCGATGATACTTTGAGATGCTGCCCTGTGGACCTGCGCCTTCATAGGCGAGATGAACGTTGCGCGGTACGCGGAGAGCTCCCAACCCGTGCCCCGTGAACCAGTCGCCATAAACCAGCTCGGCCACAAGCAATCCGCTAACGATCAGAAACGCATTGACTGCGGCGACACGAATGGCGGTGCGCCATTGCCTCATCAACGCTGACCTTCCGCGCGCTGACGTTCCACTTCGCGCAGCCGGGCGACGTTGCGGTTGTGCTCGGCCAGCGTGCGGGCAAAGACGTGCCGGCCCGTACCGTCGGCGACGAAATAGAGCTCGTCGCTCGCCGCCGGGCGCAGCACCGCTTCCAGCGAGGCTCGCCCCGGATTGGCGATCGGCGTCGGCGGCAGCCCGGCGAACACGTAGGTGTTCCAGCGATGCGGCGTTTCGAGATCGGCGCGGCTGATCGGCCGGTCGAGCGCTCCCCGCCCCTGCGTGATGCCGTAGATCACTGTCGGGTCGGCCTGAAGCCTCATGCCGCTGCGCAGCCGGTTGATGAACACGGCGGCGACACGAGTCCGCTCCTCGGCGACCGACGTCTCCTTTTCGACGATCGAGGCCAGCGTCACGGCCTCGGACGGGGTGCGCAGCGGCAGATCGGCCGCGCGCTTCGCCCACAGTTCCGCGACCAGGTCCGCCATCGCCCGCCGGCCGCGGGCGACGACCTGCCGCCGTGCATCGCCCCAGGAATAGAAATAGGTTTCCGGCAGGAACTCGCCCTCGCCCGGCAGGTCGCCGATATCCCCTTCCAGGCCTTCCGCGTTGCCGATCATCGCGATCATCTGCGCGGTCGTCAGGCCTTCGGCGAGAGTGACGCGGCGGATGACGGTCTTGCCAAGCGCCAGGGTGTTGGCGACCTCACGAGGGCTGATGCCCGGCGAAAACGCGTACTCGCCCGAGCGCAGGCGCGACGCGGTATCGTCAACGCGGGTGCCGAACTGGAACGAATACGGCTCGGCGATGACGCCGGCGCGCCAGAGCTGCCGGGCGATGTCATTGACCCCGGCGCCGCGCGGAACGATCACCGTGCGCGGCTCGCCCAGCGGCCCGGGAAGGGTGTAACGGCTCCAGCCGAGAATGAGGACCAGCGCGCCGACCAGAATGAGGCCGGCGCCGAGGACCAGGAAGGAGCGCAGGCCGGACGCCACGGCGCCCGCCGGAGACTCAGTTCACCGCCGACAGGATCAGGCTGGCGTTCGTGCCGCCGAAGCCGAAGGAATTCGACAGCGCCTTCTTGATCGGCCTCTGCTTGGCCTGATGCGGCACGAGGTCGATGTCGCAGCCGTCCGACGGATTGTCGAGGTTGCGCGTCGGCGGCGCCACCTGGTCGCGGATCGCGAGGATGCAGAAGATCGCCTCGACGCTGCCCGCGGCCCCGAGCAGGTGGCCGATCGACGACTTGGTCGACGACATCGAGAGCTTGTAGGCGTGCTGGCCGAACAGGCGCTTGACCGCGCCCAGCTCGATCTCGTCGCCGAGCGGGGTCGAGGTGCCGTGCGCGTTGACGTAGTCGATGTCCTCGACATTGAGTTTCGCGCTGCGCAGCGCCGCCTTCATCGAGCGGAAGCCGCCATTGCCGTCCTCGGCCGGCGCCGTGATGTGGTGCGCGTCACCCGACATGCCGTAGCCGATGATTTCGGCGTAGATCTTGGCGCCGCGCTTTTTGGCGTGCTCGTATTCCTCGAGCACGACCACGCCAGCGCCCTCGCCCATGACGAAGCCGTCACGGCCCTTGTCCCACGGACGCGACGCCTTCTCGGGCGTGTCGTTGAAACCGGTCGACAGGGCGCGCGCCGCGGCGAAGCCGGCCATGCCCAAGCGGCAGATTGCAGCCTCGGCGCCGCCGGCCACCATGACGTCGGCGTCGCCGAGCTGGATGAGCCTTGTGGCATCGCCGATGGCATGCGCGCCAGTCGAGCAGGCCGTGACCACGGAGTGGTTGGGCCCCTTGAAGCCGTAGCGGATCGACACCTGGCCCGAGGCGAGGTTGATCAGCGCCGACGGAATGAAGAACGGGCTGATACGACGCGGGCCCTTCTCGATCAGGGTCTGCGAGGCTTCGTAGATGGTCTGCAGGCCGCCGATGCCGGAGCCGATGAGCACGCCCGTGCGCTCGCGTCCCTCATCATCCGTCGGCTTCCAGCCCGAATCCTCGACCGCCTGCACCGCCGCGGTGATGCCGAAGATGATGAACTCATCCATCTTCCGCTGGTCCTTGGGCGGGACCCATTCGTCGGCGTTGAACAGGCCCGACGAGGTCTCGCCACGCGGCACCTGACCGCCGATCTTGGCCGGCAGGTCGGAGACGTCGAAGCTCTGGATGGAACGCAGGCCGGATTCGCCGGCAACCAGTCGGTCCCAGGTAGGTTTCACGCCGCAGCCAAGCGGCGTGACCATTCCGAGACCCGTGACAACGACACGTCGGCTCATGGTCATACCTCGATCATCGAATCATCGAGTCGATGTTCGACACGGGCGCGCAGGGCGCAGCCGCAGTTCTTACTTGTTGCGGGATTCGATGAACGCGATGGCGTCCTTGACCGTGGTGATCTTCTCCGCGGCGTCATCGGGAATTTCGCAGCCGAACTCTTCCTCGAACGCCATCACCAGTTCGACCGTATCGAGGCTGTCGGCGCCGAGATCGTCCACGAAGCTCGCGTTGTTCGTGACCTTGGCTTCATCGACTCCCAGATGCTCGACAACGATCTTCTTGACGCGTTCTTCGACGCTGCTCATCGGCAAGGACCTTTCCGCTGGATGGCTGACAAACTGATTTTATTCATGGGCTTGGGCGACACCCGCCGGCCGTTCTTGCGCGGCTTTCACTGCCGGTGGGGTAGCACAATTCGTGGTGCATGACTAGCAACAGGCCGGCCGCCGGGCAAGCCCCTAGCGGGGCAATTTGCCCTCAGATCATGGCCATGCCGCCGTTGACATGGAGGGTCTGGCCGGTGACGTAGGCCGCTTCGTCGCTGGCCAGGTAGACGACCGCGGCGGCGATGTCCGCCACTGCCCCCAGGCGGCCGGTCGGGATGGCCGTCAGCAGGCGCGCCTTTTGTTCCTCGTTCAGGGCGTCGGTCATGGGCGTGGCGATGAAACCGGGGGCCACGCAGTTGACCGTGATGCCACGCGAGGCGACTTCGGCGGCCAGCGCCTTGGACATGCCGATCATGCCGGCCTTGGCCGCGGCGTAGTTCGCCTGACCCGGATTGCCGGTCACGCCGACGATCGAGGTGATGCCGATGATGCGGCCGGCGCGGCGCTTCATCATGCCGCGCATCGCGCTGCGCGCCAGGCGGAAGCCGGCGGTGAGGTTGACGTCGATCACCTTCTGCCAGTCCTCGTCCTTCATGCGCAGGGCCAGCGTGTCGCGGGTCAGCCCGGCATTGTTCACCAGGATGTCGACCTGCCCCAGAGCCGTCTCGGCATCCTTGAACAGCTTTTCGGTAGCGGCGGCATCGCCGAGGTCGCCCGGCGTCACCAAAGCGTTGTCGCCGATCTCGGCCTTCAGTTTCTCGAGCGCCTCGACCCGCGTGCCGGAGAGCGCCACGCGAGCGCCCTGCTTCGCCAGCGCCTTGGCGATTTCGCCGCCGATGCCGCCGGACGCGCCGGTGACGAGCGCGTGTTTGCCTGCCAACGAGAACATGAGGCTCCTCTGGAAGTCGTTCAGAAATAGGCGATCAGGCGGCCGCCGGCGACGACGCCGAGCCACAGGACCATCGAGGCCGCAGCACCATAGCGCGCCGCCGACGGCGCACCGCTGGCCGGCCAGCCGGCGACGCTCTTCCACGGCCCGAGATGGAAGGCGAGCATGTTGATTCCGGCGAGCAGGATCAGCGCCATCTTGAACTGGAAGGACGGGTTCTCAGCGATCGACGTCGCCTCGGTGGCAAAGAGCAGGAAGCCCATCGGCACGGCGAGCAGGAAACCGCACCAGGCGACGCGCAGCAGGTGGCGTGCCGAGGGCTCCAGCGGAATGTCGCGCCCGAAACCAAGCACACGCAGATCGAAGGCGATGATCGACCCGACGAGGATGGAGAAGCCGATGATGTGCAGCGTCTCGACCGCCGGGTAGAGGGTCAGCGACTGGCGCATCGCTTCGCCCAGCGCGCTCATTTCGAGCGCGTGCAGGATCCCCTCGCCGCTCCCCCCGTGTTCCATCGGACTAGCGCAGCTCGACCGTCTTGCCGGCCATGGTGATGCGCTCGGCCCGCATTTCCTTGGGATCGGTCTTGTTGGGGTAACCGACGACGGTGCAGGTCTCGCCGGCCTTGAAGAACGCCTCGGTCAGGCCGCGGTTCTCCATGCGGAACGGCGGCGCCAGCGTGCACAGCCATTCCTTGTCCGGCGTGGTCAGCACCAGCTCACCGTGCGGGTTGATGTATTTGTAGGACTTGATCGTGCCGACCAGGTTCAGGACCTTGGTCGAGTCATAGCCGCCCCAGCCGTGATGGGCGCGGGCAGTTCCGGTCCAGCCGAAGGCCGCAACCGCTGCCATACCGGCGGTCACCTGGCGACGTGTCATGCGGATCATGGGCGCCTCCTGAATAAGGTGGGCAGTCTACAGCGTCTTGGCGAAAGCTTCGATATCCGCGGGGCCGTTGATCGCGACACCGCTCAGCTCGCCATCGATACGTTTGGCGAGGCCGGTGAGCACCTTGCCCGCACCCAGCTCGACCAGCGTCGTCACACCCTGCGCCTTCATATAGAGGCAGCTCTCGCGCCAGCGCACCATCGCGGTCACCTGCTTGACCAGCAGGTCGCGGATGGTCGCCGGATCGCTGACCGAGGACGCGGTGACGTTGGCCACCAGCGGCACGAGCGGCGGCGCCATCGTGGTGCGCTCCAGCGCTTCGGCCATCGCGTCGGCCGCCGGCTTCATCAGCGCGCAATGGAAGGGCGCGCTCACCGGCAGCAGGATGGCGCGCCTGGCGCCCTTGGTCTTGGCGATCTCGACGGCGCGCTCGACCGCCGCCTTGGCACCGCTGACCACGACCTGGCCCGGCGCATTGTCGTTGGCGGTCTGCACCACCTCGTCCTGGCCTTCGGGATTCTTCGCCGCAGCCACGGCCACCGCCTGTGCAGCCTCGAGATCCAGCCCAAGCAGCGCCGCCATCGCGCCGGTGCCGACCGGCACGGCCTTCTGCATCGTCTCGCCGCGCAGGCGCAGCAGGCGCGCGGTGTCGGCGAGCGAGAAGGTGCGGACGGCGGCGAGAGCCGAGTATTCGCCCAGCGAATGACCGGCGACGAATTTCGCGTGCTTGCCGAATTCGAGCTTGGCTTCCTTCTCCAGCACGCGTGCCACCGCTACACTCACGGCCATCAGGGCCGGCTGCGCGTTGGCCGTCAGGACGATCTCGGTGTCGGGCCCCTCGAACATGATCTTGGAGAGCTTGTGCCTCAGCGCCTCGTCGACTTCCTCAAACACCTCGCGTGCCGCCGGAAACGCGGCGGCCAGCTCGCGGCCCATGCCGACGGCCTGCGATCCCTGGCCCGGAAAGACGAATGCGCGTGTCATACTGGATCCCCTCAACAGAAAAGCCGGCGTCGCTTAAGCGCCCCATCGGGACCTGTCAAGGAGATGGGGATTCGAAGACACTTTGTCCATAGACCGGCAGTAACAATTTTCGATGGCCCGGGCACCGAGGGCCGCATAATAGACATTCTGGACATAAGTCCAAAATCAATCTCCCCGCCAAATCAACGTTGTGGACTGTGGATAACTTGGCATTTCGCGCGGCAAGGAGACTTGGGCTGGCGTTAGCCAGAGCCTTAATTGAGCCAGAGCCTTAATTGGGGTCAGAGTCGATTTCCGCCCGCCCCTCCGCTAGGCTGGCGCCCCGATGGCCCGCAGTGCCCGTTATTTCCTGCCCGACCAGCCGCTGCATGTGATCCAGCGCGGCAACAATCGCGGTGCCATCTTCTTCGCGCCGGGCGACTACGCGCACTATCGCGGCTGGCTGGCCGAGGCCGCGGCCGAGTACGGCTGCGCCATCCATGCCTACGTGCTGATGACCAACCATGTGCACCTGCTGGTGACGCCAGCGAGGACCGAAAGCCTGCCGCGCACCATGCAGTCCCTCGGGCGGCGCTACGTGCGCTACGCCAACGACGCCTATCGCCGCACCGGCACGCTGTGGGAGGGCCGCTACCGCGCGGCGCCGATCGACAGCGAGGCGTATTTCCTGGCCTGTTGCCGCTACATCGAGCTCAACCCGGTGCGCGCCGGCATGGTGACGGCACCGGGCGACTACGCCTGGTCGAGCTGGCGGGCGCATGCCGAAGGGGCCAGCGACCAGTTGCTGACGGGGCATGAGCTTTATCGCGCTCTCGGCGCGACGCCAGCCGAGCGCCAGGCCGCCTATCGCGCGCTGTTCGACACGGCTCTCGATCCGGAATTCGTCGACGGGGTGCGCGCGGCGACCAACGGCGGCTGGGCGCTGGGCAGCGAGCGCTTCCAACGGCAGATCGCCGAGGCGCTGGCGCGGCGTGTCACCCCGGCGCCGGTTGGGCGGCCGCCAGCGCTGAGGCCCGACAAGCGAGAGGAGAAACTCCTGTGAGAATCCACGGAGAAATCCACTCTGACCCCGGTTTCTTCGTGGTTCACCGGGGCTGCTAGCCGGCTACTAAGTGGATATGTGCCAACGATGGGATCGATATCGCTGGTCCATGATGCTTGGAGTGCGCTGGGGGAAGGCAGTGCTTACTGCGGCTTCATATCCGCTTGTCCGACGACTATGTTGCCAGCGGCGGCTATTACGGCTGGTGAGCTGATGAATAACGCTAATATGTCGATGTTCCAACGAAGGCGCGACTGACTGGGGCGTCAAGGATTCCACTATAGTGACGTTCGGATGATCTCACGGCTCCGAGTTATAATAATGTCTGCGTGCGTCATGGTGTCGGCATGTGGCCGATATCCCAGCGCCATGATCGTCGTAGATGCGGAAACGGAAGCTGTGACGAATGAGGTACGTCGCATCGTCGTCAATAGTGGACTTGCGTATGAGGAGCCCATCAGGCCAGAGGTCAATCGCCGCCTGAGTTTGCATCGAGTTGGGCCTGTGTACCCTGTCGCGTCTCTTTGCTCTGCAGCGCGAGATTGCAGTGTGAACGCTGTGATCTTGGTGGGGGAGGACAACCGCAGGGTTGTCGTCCGGGTATTCCATGCAACTGTGTTAGACCATCGCCTTCGAGGTGATAGCCGGAAGGTATTCGACGAGATCGTTACTGGAACTCGCGAACGGTTTGGCTCAGACCGTGTTACGGTCATTGAATAGGTTCTGCGCGCGAGAGTTCTAGGAGACGATACATAACTGGCTGGAGCGCACACTCTGCGAAGGCAAAATCGGGGTCAGAGTGAGGCGGCCCGCGAAATTGGGGTCAGAGTGAGATTTGCCTAAGGCTGTCGGTCCTCGCCCCAGTCTTCAAGAACGCCCGCTAACTGAAGCTCTTGCCCTATTTCTTGATTCGCGTACGGGCGGTTTTTCAGCTAAGCGGCTGATCTGCCTGTGGCTTTGATTCTAGACATAGTCCAGAATGTCTATTAGGCGGGAATCAGGGTCAGAGTCATTTGTCCGGCGCCGAGGCTTGCGCTTCCATATTGAGAAACTAGCGCTGAACGACGGCCGGATAGGTGCAGGGCCGATGCTTCTGTCAGAGATGTTGCACTCTTCTCGCGATGAATTCTAAGTGGTCAGGGTCCCCCGCGCTGTGGGGCCCCGTGTAGCCAGCGGGCCGCGCGCCGCATTCGTCACGCACGGATGCTGTGCCGAGCACGGCGGTGACCGAGGAGTTCGAGTACGATTCGCTCAACCGGCTGACCGGGTCGGCGATCGGCACGGACGAGAAGGCCTTCGCCTACGATTCCATCGGCAACATGACTTCGAAGAGCGACGTCGGTTCCTACAGCTATCCCTTGTCGGGCTCCACCTCGGTGCGGCCGCATGCGGTGAGCAGCATCACCGGCACGGTGAACGGCATCACCAACCCGAGCTTCACCTACGACGCCAACGGCAATATGACGGCGGGCCTGGGCCGCACCGTCACCTGGACCAGCTACAACATGGTGGCCACGGTGACCCGCGGCACGCAGGAGCTGGCCTTCACCTATGACAGCGAGCACCAGCGCATCAAGCAGGGGGTGACCGCGGCCAACGAGCGCACCATCTACATCAACGCCCAGGTGCGCTCGGAGCGGCTGGAGGTCGCCTCGAGCAACGCGCTGATCCGCTGGAACAACTACATCTACGCCGGCGGCGAGATGGTGGCGGTGTTTTACGACAACGCCAGCACCACCGACCAGACGCGCTTCTTCCACAAGGATCATCTCGGCTCTGTCAGCGTGATCACCGACGAGGGCGGCAGCGCGGTGCAGCGTCTCGCCTACGATTCCTGGGGCAAGCGGCGCAACGCCACGACCTGGGCGGACGACCCGAGCGAGGCCATCGCTCCCACGGTGCTGACTGATCGTGGCTATACCGGCCACGAGCACCTCGACGAGGTCGCCCTCATCCACATGAACGGGCGCGGAAAATCGACTCTGACCCCAATTAAAGATCAGTTACTTCAATCGCTTATACGGCCGCTCTGGCGGCTTGCGTCGCCGGGCTTTCAGTGTATAGTCCCGGCCCTCAAACGGCGGGGAGACATCCCGCCGTTCTCCTTGCCGGCATCACCGTCCTTCGGGACAACGAGGCCGGCTTGGTCCGGCGGTGATGTCACCGTTCCGGGCATTAGCCATAGGGAGACCTTATGCCGTTCTACGAGAACGTCTTTATCGCGCGTCAGGACCTGTCCCCCGCCCAGGTGGACACCCTGGCCGACACCTTCACGACCATCGTCACCGAAAAGGGTGGCACGGTGAAGAAGCGCGAATCCTGGGGCCTGCGCAACCTGTCCTTCCGCATCCGGAAGAACCGCAAGGGCCATTACGTTTTGTTCAACCTCGACGCTCCGCCGGCGGCGATCGTCGAGATGGAACGCACCATGCGCCTCAACGAGGACGTGATCCGCTTCCTCACCGTGCGCGTCGACGAGCTCGAGGAAGGCCCCTCGGCCGTCCTGCAGAAGCGCGACGACCGCGGCGAGCGCGGCTTCGGCGACCGCGACCGCGGCGGCTTCGGTGACCGCGATCGCGGCCCGCCGCGTCGCCGTGACGACGGCCCGCGTGGCGATGCTCCGATGGATGGAGGCCAGGCATGAGCGACCGTATGGATCGTGGCGAGCGCGGCGGTGACCGCGGCGACCGTGGCGGTGCGGGTGGCGGCGGCTTTGCCGCGCGGCGTCCGTTCTTCCGCCGGCGCAAGACCTGCCCGTTCTCCGGCCCGAACGCGCCGAAGATCGACTACAAGGACGTCCGTCTCCTGCAGCGCTACATCTCCGAGCGCGGCAAGATCGTGCCGTCCCGCATCACGGCGGTGTCGGCCAAGAAGCAGCGCGAGCTCGCCCAGGCGATCAAGCGCGCCCGCTTCCTCGGCCTTCTGCCGTACGTCGTGAGCTGAGGGGCACGGCGCGGGCCCGTCCCGCGCCGCCGCTCTGACGGGCCCGCTACCCATGCCCATGTTGGCTATCGCCGCAGCAGCCGGTGTTGGCAGTGCCGCGTTCTACGCGGCGCTGCTCTCCGGCTCGTTTGGCGCGCTGATCCTCGCCTACCTCGCACAGCTGCCGCTGTTCGTGGCCGGGCTGTGGCTCGGCTTTGCCGGCGCGGCCGTGGCCAGCCTCGTCGCCGTGATCGCACTGGCGGCAGCGGGAGGCGTGGTCTTCGCGCTCGTCTATGCCGTGGCCAACGCCGCGCCGGTGGTGGCGGTCAGCTATCTCGCGCAGCTCAACCGCCCGACGCCCGAGGGCGGCACCGAATGGTATCCGCCGGGCATGATCGTGGGCTGGCTGGTCGGCATCGCGATGGGCGCCTTCCTGCTGCTCAACGTCGTGCTGGCCGGCGAGCCGGCCGGCGCCGAAGGCACGGTGCGCGGCTTCGTCGAAGCGGCGCTGCGTCAGCTTACCCTGCCCGGCCGCACCACGCCCGAGAGCACGAGCGCGCTGGCCGCCGTGATCGCCCGCTTCTTTCCCGGCGTCATCGCCGATTCCTGGATGATCATGGTGATCGCCAACGCCGTGCTCGCCCAAGGCCTGCTGGTGCGCTTCGGACGCAACCTCCGGCCCTCGCCGTCGATGGCCGAGATCGAGCTCCCATCCTGGGTGACCGGCGCCACGGCGATCGCGGCGGTCGGCAGCTTCCTGCCGGGCATCGCCGGGTTCGTCGGCGGCAACATCGTGCTCATGTCCGTCCTTGCCTTCGCCCTCGCCGGGCTCGCGGTCATCCACGCGCTGCTCGCGCGCTCGTCGAACCGCACCCTGGCGCTCGTCGCCACCTACGCTTTCCTGTTCATCTTCGGCTGGCCGCTGGTCATCGTTGCCCTTCTGGGCGCGGCCGAGCCCTGGCTCAATTTACGCCGCCGCTTCGGCGGTTCCGGTACCTGAGGAGGTCTCGTCATGGACGTCATTCTGTTGGAACGCATTGAATCGCTCGGTCAGATGGGCGATGTGGTCAAGGTGAAGCCGGGCTACGCCCGCAACTTCCTCCTGCCCCAGAAGAAGGCGCTGCGCGCCACCAAGGAGAACCGCGACTACTTCGACAAGCAGCGCGCCCAGCTCGAGGCCCAGAACCTCCAGCGCCGCTCCGACGCGCAGGCCGTGTCGGGCAAGATGGACAACCTGTCGGTGATCATCATCCGGCAGGCCGGCGAGTTCGGCCAGCTCTACGGCTCGGTGTCGACGCGCGATATCGCCGCCGCAATCACCGCCGCCGGGTTCACCGTCAACCGCCAGCAGGTCAGCCTCGAGCAGCCGATCAAGACGCTCGGCCTGCACAAGGCGCGGGTCGCCCTGCACGCCGAAGTGACGATCAGCGTCACGGTCAACGTGGCTCTCACCGAGGAAGAAGCAGCGATGCAGGCCGCCGGCAAGACGATCCGCCGCGGCGCCGATGCCGATGAGCCGGCCGCCGAGGCTGCCGCTCCGGCCGCCGCTCCCGCGGAAGCTCCAGCTGAAGCCGCCCCGGCAGCGGAAGGCGACGCGAAGCCGGAAGCCGAGCCAAAGAAGAAGAAAGCCAAGGGCAAGAAGGCCGACGCCGAGTAAGACAGCGAAGAATCTTCAACAAGACGGCGCCTCTCCGGAGGCGCCGTTTTTATTTGTCCCGCGCGATACTTTTGAATGCTTCTAAAGGGAGCTTTACAGTCGCCATTTAATTTTCTTAACTGTGCGGGTATCGGGGGAAGCGAGGAGAAGCAGTGATGTTCCTGCTATCGCGACTGTTCCGGATGCTGATCACCGTGGGCAAGCTCACGGTCATCGACTCACGCGGCCGGCAGCACCGTTTCGAGGGCCGTACGCCGGGCCCCGACCTTGTCATTCGACTGCACGACAGACCGACCGAGCGGCGGATCGCCCTCAACCCGCGCCTGGCCGTCGGCGAGGCCTACATGGATGGCCGCCTGACCGTCGAGAACGGGACCATCTTCGACTTCCTGGATTTCTGCGGGCGCAACACCGCGCGTTTCGGCTCTTACGAGAGCTTCGATCCTTTCTATCGCGTCGAGCGCCTCTTCCGGCGGCTGCAGCAGTTCAATCCCGTCGGCCGGGCGCAAAAGAACGTCGCGCATCACTACGACCTGTCGGGCCGGCTCTACGACCTGTTCCTGGACAACGACCGCCAGTACTCCTGCGCCTACTTCCGCACCGACAACGATACGCTCGAGGTGGCGCAGGACAACAAGAAGCGCCACATCGCTGCCAAGCTGCTGCTCAACCCCGGATGCCGGGTCCTCGATATCGGCTCGGGCTGGGGTGGGCTCGGCATCTATCTGGCCCGCGCGGGGGCCGGCGAGGTCCACGGCGTCACCCTTTCCACCGAGCAACACGAACGTTCGAACCAGCGCGCCACCGAAGCCGGTCTCGGCTCCCAGGTAAAGTTCCATCTGCGGGACTACCGCGAGGAAGCCGGGACCTACGACCGGATCGTCTCGGTCGGCATGTTTGAGCATGTGGGCGCGCGTCATTATCCCGAGTTCTTTGCCAAGATCCGCACGCTGCTGAAGGATGACGGCGTCGCCCTGCTCCACTCGATCGGCCGCAGCGACGGGCCCGGCGTCACCAACCCTTGGATCCGCAAATACATCTTCCCCGGCGGCTACTCCCCCGCACTTTCGGAGGTGGTGAGTGTCATTGAGCAGTCCGGCCTGTGGGTGACCGATATCGAAGTCCTGCGCCTGCACTACGCGGACACCCTGCGCGAATGGCGCCGGCGCTTTGCCGCCTCGCGCAACGAGGTACGTCGAATCTACGACGAGCGTTTCTGCCGCATGTGGGAGTTCTATCTTTCCGGCGCGGAAGTCGCCTTCCGACGCGAGGGCCACATGGTCTTCCAGATTCAGATCGCGAGGCGCATCGACGCCGTGCCACGCACGCGCGACTACATGCACGACTGGGAATCGATGCACGCCGCGACGGGTGCGCTGGCGCACTAGGAGTGCGCTTGCACACTGACCGTCGCTGCACGACTCGGATTTATCCCCAGCACTCAGGTTATCCACTGAGCGAATCGGCAGTTCGGGGTAAAATCCAGTAACTGTCGCCCCGAGTCGCCGCTAACGTCGGCGGCTCGCACCGGGGGATTTGTTTACGGTATGGAACCTGCCCGCTCCAATAACGTCTCGCCACTGAAGCGAGACGACGACGCGCTGTCGCTGCGCAGCCCGCCGCACAATTTCGAAGCCGAGGTCCAGCTGCTCGGCGCCGTTCTGGCGAATAACCGCGCCTTCGACCGGGTCATCGACTTCCTGCGCCCGGAGCATTTCGCCGACGACCGGCACGCCCGCATCTTCGAGGCGTGCAGCAAGCTGATCAGCCGCGGCCAGCTCGCCAGCGCCACCACCCTGAAGAACTACTTCGAGCAGGACGCGACGCTGACCGAGATCGGCGGCGTCCAGTACCTGGCCAAGCTTGCCGCCTCGGCGGTGACCATCATCAACGCCGGCGAGCACGGCCGCCTGGTTCACGACCTCTATCTGCGCCGTCAGCTGATCGGTCTGGGCGAGGAGGTCGTCAACCGCGCCTACGCCCATGATCTCGACAGCGGCGCCAAGCAGCAGATCGAGCAGGCCGAGCAGCAGCTCTTCAACCTCGCCACCACCGGCGACCAGGACGGCCAGCTCAAGCCCCTGCGCCTCGCGGTCAACGCGGCCATCGACCAGGCCGAGGCCGCTTTCAAGCGCGAGAGCCACATCACCGGCGTGACCACCGGCCTCGACGGGCTCGACCGCAAGCTTGGCGGTCTGCACCGATCGGACCTGGTCATCCTCGCCGGCCGCCCCTCGATGGGCAAAACCGCGCTCGCCACCAAGATCGCCTTCAAGGCGGCCGAGGCCTATCGCGAGCGCACGCTGGAGGACGGCACCGTCGAGGTCGCCGAGGGCGGCAAGGTTGCCTTCTTCTCCCTCGAAATGTCGGCCGAGCAGCTGGCCACCCGCCTGCTCGCCGAGATGACCGAGGTGCCATCGGACAAGATCCGCCGCGGCGACGTGCGCGGCGACGACTTCCCGAAATTCGTCGAGGCGAGCCAGCGGCTCGCCGCCATGCCGATGTTCATCGACGACACCCCGGCCCTGTCGGTGTCCGCGCTGCGCACGCGCGCGCGCCGCCTGCAGCGCACGCAAGGGCTGGGCATGATCGTCATCGACTACCTGCAGCTCCTCGCTCCCCCGCCCGGTGCGCGTTCGGAGAACCGGGTGCAGGAAATCTCCGCCATCACCCGCGGCCTCAAGGCGCTGGCCAAGGAGTTGAACGTGCCGGTGCTGGCGCTCTCGCAGCTCAGCCGCGCCGTCGAGCAGCGCGAGGACAAGCGACCCCAGCTCGCCGACCTGCGCGAATCAGGCACCATCGAGCAGGACGCCGACGTCGTCATGTTCGTCTATCGCGAGGCCTACTACCTCGAGCGAGAGCAGCCCAACCAGCGACCGGAAGAGAGCGACGAGAAGTATCACGACCGCCTGGACAAGTGGCAGCAGCGCGCCACCAAGATGCACAACATCGCCGACGTCATCATCGGCAAGCAGCGTCACGGACCGATCGGCACGGTAAGCCTGCTCTTCGAGGGCGCGTTTACCAAGTTCGACAACCTGCCCGAAGGCTACGACGTCCCGGAGAGCCAGAGCGAATGACCGCCCCCTGCCCGCTGCCGCGGGCACGGACAATCGGGTAGTTTAGCGGGCGATGGAATCCGCCGCCCGGCCCTCGCAGACGATCCTGACCGTCGATCTCGACGCGCTCGTCGCCAATTACCTGACCCTGCGCGACCGCCTGGGCGGCAAAGCCGCCTGCGCCGGCGTGGTCAAGGCCGACGCTTACGGGCTGGGCCTGCGCCGCGTGGCGCCGGCTCTCGCTGCCGCCGGCTGCCGCGAGTTCTTCGTCGCCCATCTCGGCGAGGGCCTGCTGGTCCGCGAGGTCACGCCGCGCGAGGCCAATGTCTACGTGCTGAACGGCCTGCTCGCCGGCGAGGAGGACGAGTTCCGCGCCTCCGGACTGACGCCGGTGCTCAACACGCTGGAGCAGATCCAACGCTGGGGCGAGGCGGCGCGGCGCAGCGGGACGAAGCTCTCCGGCGTGGTCCATGTCGATACCGGCATGTCGCGTCTCGGCCTGCCGCGTTCCGAAGCGGCGACACTGATGAACGAGCCCGCGCGCCTTAACGGCATCGAGCTGCGCTATGTCATGAGCCATCTCGCCTGCGCCGAGGAGGACACGCCGATGAACAAGGCCCAGCGCCTCGAGTTCGAGGCGTTCCGCGCCCGCTTCCCCGGCACGAAGGCCAGCCTCGCCAACTCCTCCGGCATCTTTCTCGGCGCTCCCTATCACTACGATCTGGCGCGGCCGGGCTGTGCGCTTTACGGCATCAACCCGCTGCCCGGGCGCCCCAATCCGGTCCGGCAGGTTGCCCGGCTGGACGGAAAAATCCTGCAAATCCACGAGGTTGACCCCCCACGGACGGTTGGATATGGTGCCACGCATCGCGTGACAGGACGGATTCGGATCGCCACTGTCGCCGCGGGCTATGCCGATGGCTGGCCGCGCTCTCTCAGCGGACGTGGGAGCGCCTTTACCGGAGAGATTCGAGTGCCCGTGATCGGCCGTGTCTCGATGGACCTGACCACGATCGACATCACCGCCGCCCCTCACCTGCGCGAGGGCGACACGCTGCAGCTGCTCGGCGACAAGCTGCCGGTCGACGCGGTCGCCGAGACGGCGGGAACCATCGGCTACGAAATCCTGACACGGCTCGGTGCGCGCTATCACCGCGTCTATACGGGCGGGGCCGCGGCAGGCGCGTGATGAATCCCGTCGCCGCCATCGGCCGCATCTTTCTCCATTTCCTGGGAGTGGTCGGCCGCATTTCGATGTTCACCGCCGTGTCGGTGTCACATTGCTTCCGGCCGCCCTGGTTCCCGTCCCTCATCGGCCGGCAGATGATGGATATCGGCTACTACTCGCTGCCGGTCGTGGGCCTGACCGCGCTGTTCACCGGCATGGTGCTGGCCCTCCAGAGCTACACCGGCTTCGCCCGCTTCTCGGCCGAGGGCGCCGTCGCCACCGTCGTCGTGCTCTCGGTGACGCGGGAGCTCGGGCCGGTCATCGCCGGCCTGATGGTGGCCGGCCGTATCGGCGCCTCGATGGCCGCCGAGATCGGCACCATGCGCGTGACCGAGCAGATCGACGCCCTGACCACGCTGTCGACCAACCCGTTCAAGTACCTGGTGGCGCCGCGCCTGATCGCCGGGCTGACCATGCTGCCGCTGCTGGTCGTGGTCGCCGACATCATCGGCGTGTTCGGCGGCTATCTCGTCGGCGTCCACAAGCTCGGCTTCAATTCGGCCGCCTACCTCAAACGCACCTTCGACTATCTCGAGTTCATGGACGTGTTCTCGGGCCTGGTGAAGGCCGGCGCCTTCGGCTTCCTCATCTCGCTGATGGGCTGCTACCACGGCTACAACAGCGAGGGCGGGGCCCAGGGTGTGGGCCGCGCCACGACCAACGCCGTCGTCTCCGCCTCGATCCTGATCCTGATCTTCAACTACGCCATCACCGAAATCTTCTTCGCCACACGATGACCAGCGCCCCCAAAATCTCGATCCGGGGCCTGAAGAAGCATTTCGGGCCTAAGAAGGTGCTCGACGGGGTCGATCTCGACGTCAGGTCCGGCGAGTCCGTGGTGATCATCGGCGGCTCGGGCACGGGCAAGTCCGTGCTGCTCAAATGCATCCTCGGCCTGCTCGAGGCCGATGCCGGCAGCATCAAGATCGACGGCGAGGAAGTCGTCGGCATGCGGGCCTCCGAGCGCGAGAAGGTCAACAGCAAGTTCGGCATGCTCTTTCAGAGCGCGGCCCTCTTTGACTCGCTGTCGGTGTGGGAGAACGTGGCCTTCGGCCTGATCCAGGGGCACAAGATGCCCCGCAAGCAGGCGAAGGAGATCGCGGTGCAGAACCTGGCACAGGTCGGCCTGACCCGCGAGGTCGGCGAGCTTTCGCCCGCGGAGCTTTCCGGCGGCATGCGCAAGCGCGTCGGCCTCGCCCGCGCCATCGCCACGACGCCGGAGATCATCTTCTTCGACGAACCGACCACGGGCCTCGACCCGATCATGTCGGACGTCATCGACAAGCTGATCGTCAAATGCGTCAAGGAGCTCGGCGCCACAGGCGTGTCGATCACGCATGACATGAAGAGCGCCCGCCAGATCGCCCACCGCATCGCCATGCTGCACAACGGTCAGATCATCTGGCAGGGACCGGTCGCCGACATCGACCGCGATCTCAATCCCTACGTCGATCAGTTCGTCCACGGTCGCGCCGAAGGGCCGATCCAGATGCAGGTGCGCAAGTGACGGCGCGGGCAGGCTGCTGAGCGATGGCCCGTCGTGAGTCCCGCCATGTCTGCCAGTCCTGCGGGGCCGTCACGGCGCGCTGGGCCGGCAAGTGCGAGGCCTGCGGCGAGTGGAACACCATCGTCGAGGAAGCCGGCGGCAGCGAGCTTGCGCCGCACGGGGCCAAGCGGTCGAGCGGCAAAGGCAGCCGCGTCGAGTTCGTCGGGCTGTCGGGCGCCAGCGAGCCGGCGCCGCGCCTGGTCAGCGGCATCGCCGAGTTCGACCGCGTGTGCGGCGGAGGGATCGTGCCCGGCTCCGCCATCCTGGTCGGCGGCGACCCGGGCATCGGCAAATCGACCGTGCTGCTGCAGGTGATGGCCGCTCTCGCCGCCCAGACCAGCGTCGCCTACATCTCCGGCGAAGAAGCCATCGACCAGATCCGCCTGCGCGCCGCGCGTCTCGGCCTGACCCAGGCCAAGGTGGCGCTCGCTTCGGCGACCAACCTGCGCGACGTGCTGGCCAGCCTCGACGGCGCGCACGCCCCGACGCTCGCGGTCATCGATTCCATCCAGACCATGTATCTGGACAGCCTGGATTCGGCGCCGGGCACCGTCGCCCAGGTGCGCGCCTGTGCCGGCGAGCTGATCCGTCTCGCCAAGCGGCGCGGGATCAGCATCCTGCTGGTCGGGCACGTCACCAAGGAAGGCATGATCGCCGGCCCGCGCGTGCTCGAGCACATGGTCGACACCGTGCTGTATTTCGAGGGCGAGCGCGGCCACCAGTTCCGCATCCTGCGCTCGGTCAAGAACCGCTTCGGCGCCACCGACGAGATCGGCGTCTTCGAGATGACCGATGCCGGCCTCGTCGAGGTCGCCAACCCTTCCGCCCTGTTCCTCGCCGAACGGCGCGGCGAGGTCAGCGGCGCCGCGGTCTTCGCCGGCATGGAGGGCACGAGACCCGTGCTGGTCGAGATCCAGGCCCTGGTGGCGCCGTCGGGTTTCGGCACGCCGCGGCGCGCCGTGGTCGGCTGGGATTCCGGGCGCCTTGCCATGATCCTCGCGGTGCTGGAGACGCGCTGCGGCCTTGTTTTCGGCAACACCGATGTCTATCTCAACGTCGCCGGCGGCCTGCGGATCTCCGAGCCCGCGGCGGATCTCGCGGTCGCCGCGGCTCTCGTCTCCTCGCTCACCGACCAGCCCGCCCCCAGCGGCTCGGTGATCTTCGGCGAGATCGGCCTGTCGGGCGAAGTCCGTGCCGTGGGCCAGACGGAATCCCGCCTCAAGGAGGCGGCGAAGCTCGGCTTCTCGCGGGCGCTGTGCCCGCGCCGGCGTCGCACCGACGGCGACCGCGGCGAGCGCACGGGGCTTGCAGTCTCGGAGATGGCGGTGCTGGCGGATCTCGTGGACATTTTCGGCCCGGGCACGGGCAAGACCAACAAGCCGGAGCGTCCCGGCCTGCGCAGCGTGTGACGATGAACGACCTTCCCATCAATCCGGCCGATCTGACCGTCGTCATCGTGGTCGTGCTGTCCGGGCTTTTCGCCATGGCGCGCGGCTTCGTGCGCGAGGTGCTGTCGCTGGCGAGCTGGGTGGGCGCCGCCCTCGTCACCCTCTGGGGCTTCGATCTGGCGCGCGTCTACGTCCGGCGCCTGATCGAGACGCCGTGGATGGCCGATGCCGTCACCGGCATCGCTCTCTTCATCTGCAGCCTGATCCTGTTCTCGATGATCGGCGGCGGCATCGCCTCGCTGATCCGCGGCACGGGCCTCAACGCTCTCGATCGCACGCTGGGCTTCCTCTTCGGCCTGGTGCGCGGGGCGCTGATCGTGGCCGTGCTCTGGCTCGGCCTGGGCTGGGCGATCAAGCCGGAGGAGCAGCCGGCCTGGCTGCGCGAGGCCCGCGTCCTGCCGGCGGTCGAGCGACTCGCCGACTTCCTGCGCGGTCTCGCGCCGCCCGAGTTCCGCGGCAAGGTGCAGTCCGCCGGCGATGCCGCCGACAAGGCGCGTCGCGAAGCGCAGCAATATCAAACGATTCTCCGCGCCCCCGGCCTGCCGCAGGCAAAATCCCCTGCAACCGCGGGCGAAACCAGCTATAAGACCGACGAACGGCGCGGCCTCGACGGATTGTTCCAGCGCACCCAGGAGCCGGCCCCGACAACCCGATGAAATTACTCGACAAAAAGGGGCCCGTGACGGTCACCACCAACCCTTTCGACGACGACAAGCTGCGCGAGGAATGCGGAGTCTTCGGCATCTACGGCCATAAGGATGCGGCGGCGCACGCCGCCCTCGGCCTGCACGCCCTGCAGCACCGCGGCCAGGAAGCCTCGGGCATCGTCTCCTGCGACGGCAGGCAGTTCCATAGCCACCGCGGCCTCGGCCTGGTGGGCGACAATTTCGGCTCGCCAGCCGTGATGGCCAAGCTGAAAGGCGATCACGCTATCGGCCACACCCGCTACGCCACCACCGGCGACACCATCCTGCGCAACGTCCAGCCGCTCTATGCCGATTTCGAGTTCGGCGGCTTCGCCGTCGGCCATAACGGCAACCTCACCAATGCCCATGCGCTGCGCCAGCAGCTGGTTCGCCGGGGCTGCATCTTCCAGTCGACGACCGATTCCGAGGTCATCATCCACCTGATGGCGCTGGCCGAGGGCGACCTCGTCGAGCGCCTGGTCACCGCGCTGCGCCAGATGGAAGGCGCCTATTCCTTCGTGGCGGTCGCCCGCAACAAGGTGATGGGCGTGCGCGACCCGCTCGGCGTGCGACCGCTGGTGCTCGGCGCGCTCGACGGCGCCCATATCCTCGCCTCGGAGACCTGCGCCCTCGACATCATCGGCGCGACTTATGTGCGCGAGGTCGAGCCGGGCGAGCTCATCGTGCTCGACGCCAGCGGTATCCACAGCTTCCGCCCCTTCCCGCCCGCCGCCAAGCGCCCCTGCATCTTCGAGTACATCTATTTCGCGCGGCCGGATTCGATCATGGAAGGCACCTCGGTCTACGAGGCGCGCAAGAACATCGGCGCCGAGCTGGCGCGCGAGAGCCACGTGCCGGCCGACGTCGTGCTGCCGGTTCCCGATTCAGGCGTGCCGGCGGCGATCGGCTACGCCGCTGAGGCGAAGCTGCCCTTCGAACTGGGCATCATCCGCAACCACTATGTCGGCCGCACCTTCATCGAGCCGACCGACCAGATCCGCCATCTGGGCGTGAAGCTGAAGCACAACGCCAACCGCTCGATGATCGAGGGCAAGCGGGTCATCCTGGTCGACGATTCGATCGTACGCGGCACCACCTCCAAGAAGATCGTCGAGATGGTGCGCCAGGCCGGCGCCACCGAGGTCCATATGCGGATCTCCAGCCCGCCGACCAGCCATCCCTGCTTCTACGGCATCGACACGCCCGAGCGCGGCGAGCTGCTCGCCCACAAATTCGACGTCGCCGGCATGACGAAGTTCATCGGCGTCGACAGCCTCGCCTTCATCTCGGTCGACGGGCTCTACCGCGCCATGGGCGAGCGCGGCCGCGACAGCGGCGCGCCGGCCTTCTGCGACGCCTGCTTCACCGGCGAATACCCGACCCGCCTGACCGACAGCGAAGGCGGCGGCGCGCCGACCCAGCTGTCCCTGCTCGAGATCGCCTGACGCCCGCGAGGGGCGTCGCCTGTCATGATCCGCAGCCTGTTCGACGGCCTGTGCGCGGCGGTCGGGGCTCTGGCCTTCAGCCTGCTGCCCAGCTTCGTCCAGCAATACCTGGCCGGTCTCGCCACCTGCCGCAGCGAGCTGCTGCGCATCGTGACCGAGGCGCGCGCCCAGCCCGGCGCCATGTCGCCCGAGTTCCTGGCCCATACCGGCGCCCGCGCCGACTGGTGCGCCGCCGCCGCCGAAGCCATCGACCGCAGCGACGGGTTCCTGCGGCTGTTCGCTTTCTTCCGGCATTTCGACCCCGAGATCGCCCGTACCACGCTGGGCGTCTTCCGCCCGGCCGTGCAGCTGACCCTCGACGGACTCTATTTCTTCCTCGCCGGCCTGATCCTCGGCCTCCTGGTCTCGGGCTTCCTGTCCCTTCCTTTCCGCCTCTTCCGTCGGCGGCGTCACGGGTACTACTGATGAAACGTCTTGCCGGCCGCATCGCCCTCGTCACCGGCGCATCGCGCGGCATCGGCGCCGCCGTGGCGCGGCGCTTCGCCGAAGAAGGGGCTCATGTCGTCGCCGTGGCGCGCACGGTCGGCGGCCTCGAGGAGCTCGACGACGCCATCAAGGCCGTCGGCGGATCCGCGACGCTCGTACCGCTCGACCTGCGCGACCTCGAGCGCATCGATCCGCTGGGACCGCATCTGCATCAGCGCTTCGGCAGGCTCGACATCCTCGTGGCCAACGCAGCGCTGCTCGGCACGCTCGGCCCCCTCTCCCATCACGAGCCCAAGCTCTGGGAGGAGGTCTTCAAGGTCAACGTCACCGCCAACTGGCGCCTGATCCGCACGCTGGAACCGCTGCTCAAGCTTTCCGATGCTGGCCGCGCCATCTTCGTGTCGTCGAGTGCGGCACGCAGCGCCAGCCCCTTCTGGGGTGCTTACTGCGCGAGCAAGGCAGCTCTCGAATCTCTCGCCCGGGTATGGGCCAACGAGCTGGCGAAGACTCCCGTCAAGGTGAACCTGGTCGATCCGGGCGCCACGCGCACCGCGATGCGCGCCCTCGCCTTCCCCGGCGAGGAGCCACAGAGCCTCCCGGCACCCGAGGCGATCACCGATGTCTTCGTCGATCTCGCCTCGGCGACCTGGGCCGGCAGCGGCGAGACCGTCCGGGCGTACCGCTCGAAATAAGATATCTCAGGCCACGGCGGCGATCCGCGCCGGCGGACCGCTCTTGAGCATCTTGGCGCTGAGGCTGAAGATGGCGCGCCGAAAGGTGCGCCAGTCGTGCGGCGGGAAACTGCCGCCATGCACCCGCTGATAGGCATGCGCCATGCTCTCCAGGAACGCCTCGATATGGGCTTCCTGGATGCGGATATGGCCGTGCACCTCCTGGAGATGCACCGCAATGCGCTGCAGTTCGGTTTCGCGGTCCAGATTCTTGACCACCACCGAGATGGTAAGCAACAGCTTGCGCGTCTGGTCGGCCATGTTGAGCGGAAAAAACGGACGCAACTGCGGATGCGAGTCAAACAGGTGCTCGTAGAAGAATCGCACGAAGGCCAGGCCGCGGGAGCCAATCAGCACGTCACCCATCAGCCGCCGGATGCGGTTCGCGTCATAGCTTGAGACAAGGAGCCACGGAGTCGCCATACAGGACAGCTTGGTACTGATTTACCGCAGTGACAAGCGTGCCACTAGCGCTCAGCGTAGGGGTTGTCGGTCTGCCGCAGATCGAAACGAATAACGGTCCCCGGCAGATCAAAGGCTTCCCGCAGGCTGTTGCTCAGGTAACGCACGTAGTCGTCCGGCAGGGTCGTCAGGTTGTTGCCGAAGACCGCGATGGTCGGCGGCCGGGTGGCGACCTGGCGGGCAAAACGCAGCTTGGGGCGGCGGCCCTTCACCAGCGGTGGCGGATGCGATTCGGTGACGCTCTGGAGCCAGCGGTTGAGCGCTGATGTCGGCACACGCTTGTTCCAGATCTCGAAGCTCTGGATGATCGCCCGGGTCAGCGCGTCGAGCTTGCGCCCGTGCAGGGCCGAGACAGTGGCAATGGCAATGTCGGGCACCTGAGAGAGCGAGAAGCCGAGCTTGCGATGCAGTTCCTTCATCGCCGCGCCGGGATCGTCGATCAGGTCCCATTTGTTCACCGCCAGGACCATGGCGCGGCCTTCCTCGATCGCCAGCCGGGCGATCGCCAGGTCCTGCTTCTCCAGGCTCATTGTCGCGTCGACGACGAGCACCACGACCTGAGCCTCGCGCACGCTTTGGATCGTATCGCCGGTCGACATCCGCTCGACCGGATCCTCGATCTTGGCGCGGCGCCGCAATCCCGCCGTATCGATCAGCACGAAGCGCCGCCCCTGGGCCTCCCACGGAATCTCGATGGCGTCGCGCGTAATGCCGGGCTCGGGGCCGGTCAGGACGCGCTCGTCACCGAGCAAGCGGTTGATCAGGGTGGATTTGCCGACATTCGGCCGGCCGATGATGGCGACGCGGATCGGCCGGTCCTCGGGCGCCTCGGCCGGCGCCTCCTCTGGCTCGGGCGCGCCGCGCTCCATCACGGCGTCCTCGGGCGCGTAGGATCGCAGCGCGGCGTGCAGCTCCGCCAGGCCCTCGCCATGCTCGGCCGAGATCGCCACGGGCTCGCCGAAACCGAGACCGGCGGCCTCGCCGATCGCCGTCAGGGCCGCACCGCTCTCGCATTTGTTGGCGACCAGGATCACGGGCCGGCCGCCCTTGCGCAGCCAACCGGTGAAATGGCGATCGAGCGGCGTGACGCCGGCCCGGCCGTCGACGACGAAGAGCACGACGTCGGCCGCCGCGAGGGCGCGCCCCGTCTGGTCGCGCATGCGTGAGGCCAGCGCCTTGGCCGGCGCGTCCTCGAGCCCCGCGGTATCGATGGCGGTGAAGCGCAGATCGCCCAGGCGCGCGGCCGCTTCCCGCCGGTCGCGCGTCACGCCTGGCGTATCGTCGACCAGGGCCTTGCGGCGGCCGACCAGCCGATTGAACAGGGTCGATTTGCCGACATTGGGCCGGCCGACGATGGCGACGCGGAAGGGCATGGGCGCCTATCGCAGGGCGACCAGGTCGCCGGAATCCGTAACCAGATAGACGGTGCGATTGGCGACGATCGGCAGGACCGAGATGGGGCCGGGCAGCTTGAACTGGCTGACAACCTCGCCGTCCTCGGGCGAGGCAATCACGCCCTCGCCCAGATCGTTGGCCAGCAACAGCCGTCCGCCGGCCAGGATCGGTCCGGTCCAGACGATGCGCCCCTTCTTCTCCTTCTCGTCTCGCCAGCGGCGCAGGGTCTGCACCCAGCGTACGCGGCCGTCGCGCCGCGTGACGCAGAGCAGGTCGCCGTCGATGGTCACCAGGAAGATGAAGTCACCAGCCACCCAGGGCGTGCTGAAGCTGCCGAAGCTCTGCTCCCAGATACGCGCGCCCGAACGCAGATCGATATCCGCCAGCCGGCCGGCATGGCTGACGACCGTCACCCGGCCCCGATCGACGACCGGAAAGCCGCGCAGGTCGGCGAGGGCCGAGACCGCATCGGTACGCGCCACCGCGGCGAGCGAGTCCGACCACAGCACACGGCCGTTGTCGACGCGCAACGCAAAGACCTCGCCCGATGAAAGGCCGGCGACCAGGATATTGCCCGCAAGAATGGGGCTGGCACCGCCGTAGAGCCCGGCATTCTCCGTGATGCCGCTATGCGACCACGCCTTGCGGCCGGTGGCCGCGTCTAGCGCATGAATCTGGTTGTCGCTGCTGACCGCGAACACGCGCCCGCCGCCGGTGGTCGGATTGGCGCGGAACGGCGCGGTCATCGTGGTGCGCCAGATCTCCTTGCCGCTCTCCGCTTCGAGGGCAATGATCTGACCGTAGCCGGTGGCCACGTAGACGCGGCCGGCCTCGTAGGCAGCGCCACCACCGCTGCCGCCGCCGCTGCGCTCCCCGTCCGGACGGACGTCGAAGCGCCATACGGTTCGCCCCGTTTCCGTCTCGACGGCGCTCAGCGTGGCGCCCGCGTCCATGGCGTAGATGCGTCCCTGCCCCACGACGGGAGGAGCGGAAACCCGGCCTTCGCGGCTGTTGCCCGAGCCGAGACTCATGCGCCAGGCGACGGCGAACCCATCCGCCGCCGGATGCGGAATGTATTCGCCGGTGTAGCCGCCCGGCTGCGGCCATTCGGCGTTGGCGATCTGCGGCGGCAGCCGGACTGCCAGCGAAGCAAGCCGCTGATCGGGCTCGATCGTGCGATCGCTCGCCATGATGGCGATGCGCTCGCCCGGGAGCGGCCGTTTCGTCGGCCCGCTGAACAGCTCCGTGATGCCACAGCCGCTTAGGAGGAGCAGGCTGCCCAGCAGCGCAAGGCGGACGGTCATGCGCATCGACAAACGCTCAGTTCCCCAGGGCCGCCAGCATTTCGGCAGCCCGTCCGCGCAATGCGGCCGGAGCCTCGGGGTCGTCGGATATCCGCACGTAGAGAGCACGCGCCTGCTCAAGATTGCCGGCTTTTGCCGCCGCCAGAGCCGCCACTTCCCACGCCACGTGACGCCAGGGATTGCCCGGGATGGTCGAGGCGGCGAGCTGCCCTTCCAGCAATGCCGGACTGGCGCTCTCGACCGCGTTGAGCGCCGCCAGCACGGTGGCGGCGTCGCGGATCTCCTGCGGCATGCGAGTGTCCGTGGCGATGACACGAAACTGCTCGGCCGCGGCAGCAGTGTCACTGCGGGCCTTGAGGGCCGCGTCCTGCAGCCGGGCCAGCGCCGCATAACCGGCCGGCGCATCGCGCACCACGCTCTCCAGCGCGGCAGCTCCCGCTGCCGCGTCCGCGCCGCGCGCCTGATCCAGCGCCGTTACGTATTTGAGGGCGCCGGCTTCCGCCTGCCGGCGATCATAGTCGCGCCAGGCCACGAAGCCCGCCGTGCCCGCGACGATCAGGACAGCCACGGCTATGACGTAGTTGCCGTACTTCTCCCAGAGCTTCTGCGCGCGGTCGCGGCGCAGGTCTTCGTCAACTTCGTTGAAGATGTCGGACACGAATGGGCTCCAGGGGCTCGAAAGGGCGCTACCATAGCCCCCGCGGGCCCCGGGCGCAAACCGCCTCCGACCCTGATTTCCAAAAATTAAAGTGCTATTTCAAAGCCATAGACAGAAGCGCCAAAATCGGCAAGACTTCGGTTCGGGGTGGGTGACGCACATCGACGCGAATCTGATTCATCTCGCTGACTACCGGCCACGGCCGGGCCGGGTGTTTTTCGACCGGCAGGAACTCCGCAAGATTCTGGCGATGTATTCCACGCGCGTGGCACGCGGCGAGTGGCGTGACTACGCCATCGACATCCGCGACAACGCTGCTGCCTTCTCCGTCTTCCGGCACACGCGGGACTGGCCGCTCTATGTCATCGCCAAGCTCGCGCCGACCAAGCACCGGCGAGAGGCGTATGTCGTCTCGGACGGACGCCGGCCGTTGTGGCGCGGTCGCAATATCGACGATGTGCTGAAGGCTCTCGAGAAGGCGCTCGAGCCGGCCTGACTACTCGGCTCCGGCCGCGTCCATCTGCTTGAGCGACTGCAGCCGCGCGTAGGCGTCGGTGACCGCCTGCAGGTTCTGGCGATGGTCGACCTTGCCGCGCCCGCCCTGCCGGGTGAGAGCCAGCTCCAGCGCCCGCAGCAGGATCTCCGCCACGTCGTGGTAGCCCTGGTCGCACGCCTGGTTGAAGGCGAACAGGATCTTGTCGCTCAGGCGCCGCGCGTATTCGGTCATGCGATGTCTCCGAGCCGCGAACACAAAGCCGCGGCGCGTTCACGCTAGCGGCGATTGGTTACTCATTGCTTAACGATGTGCCCGGCGAACAGCGCGGCGCAGCGATCATGCCAGGGTACGCGTGAATCGATACCATGGAAACCGACATGGCCGCCGCGCGCCAGCAGCGGCGTCAGGAAACGCAGCCGGCTCCACGGCACGGCGCGATAGGCCTCCGGCGGGATCCACGGGTCGTTGAGTCCGTGGATGACGAGCGTCGGAACGCGGACACCATCCAGATAGTTCCGGGCCGATGAGCGCGCGTAGTAGTCCGCGGCATCGGTGAAACCGTGGCGCGGGGCCACGAACCGGTCATCGAAATCGAAGACCGTGTGGACCTCGCGAACCGTCCGGGCGTTCTCCTCGTCGACGACCGCCAGCGCGTCGGCCTTCATGCGGGTGACCAGATACTCCTGGTAGAAACGGTTGCGCCGGGCCAGCAGGCGCTGAGAGGCCGCCGCAAGATCGAGCGGCGCCGACACGGCGACGGCGGCGGCGAGCGGCGCGCTGCCGCCCTCCTCGCCCAGATATTTCAGCAGCACGTTGCCGCCGAGCGAATAGCCGATCGCCAGGAGCGGAACGCCATCCAGCGAAGCCCTCACTCCCGCGATGGCGGCGCGAATATCCTCGCTCCGGCCGGCGTGATACTGCGAGCGGCACGATGCGGCCGACGGGCCGGCTCCCCGCAGGTTGAGCCGGATCACGCCGTAACCGTTGTCGAGCAGATGCCGCGCCGTGGCGCGGACGTAGACGCTGTCGGCGCAGCCGCTCAGTCCGTGGATCAACATCGCCATGGCTCTCGGCCGGTCCGGCGGGTGATGCAGATGCGCGATCAGCCGGTCGCCATCGGTCGTCGGCAGTTCGAGGCGGCGCTCCGGCCACGGTGCAAGATCGTGAATCGGCCGGCGGATGATATTGCGCAGCGTCTGCAGATCGCCGGTCAGCCAGGGCGGACGCTCGAAGAAGGAAGGGAAGCGGATGGCACGGGCATCCATCGCCACTAACCCCACGGGCCTCGCCGGCGCTCTCCCCCCATCAGCGGTACGTGGCTTTCGCGGAAGACCACGATCAGCACCATCCCGGCCACGAAACCGCCGATATGCGCGTACCACGCGACACCACCCTGCCCCGGCTCCGCCAGCATGACGTTCACCACCTGCACGACGATCCACCAGCCCAGCACGGCAACGGCTGGCAGCGTCACCTTCGTGACCAGGCCGTAGACGAACAGCACGTCGACCCGCGCGTGCGGGTGCAGCACCAGGTAGGCGCCGAGCACGCCGGACACGGCGCCGCTGGCGCCGATCATCGGCAGTTGGGAATCCGGCTCGACCCAGGCCTGCGTCAGCGCCGCGGCCACGCCGCAGATCAGGTAGAAGGCCACGAAGCGCACATGGCCCATCGAATCCTCGATATTGTTCCCGAAGACCCAGAGGTAAATCATGTTGCCGGCGAGATGCAGCAGACCGCCGTGCAGGAACATCGAGGTGAACACGCTAAGCCAGGGATCGACCGAGGGGATCGACGCCGACAGCTCGTTGAAGCCGAACAGCACCGAGGGAATCATCCCGAAGCCGAGGATGAAGACCTCCTCTTCGCGTCCGGTGAGCGTCAGCTGATACAGCGAAACGAGGACGCAGAGCGCGATCACGGCGACGGTGACGACGGGCGGCCGCTGGGCAGGGTTATCGTCGCGAAACGGAACAAGCATGCCGTCATCCGGGTTGTGGCGGCGGAAAGCGCACAGTAGCAGCAAGCAACCGGCTCAACACCACTGGCATTGCCGCCCCGTCGCGGGCATGCTGACCCGCAACCGCGACTCACCGCCTTGTCCCCTCCCTCCAGACCTCCGTTCACCTTGCACGGCTTCCGCGCCGGCCTTGTCGGCTCGCGAACGCTGGTACCCGGCGTCGTCATGTACGGCGTCGCCTTCGGCGTGATGGCAGCCGCCACGGGGCTGAGCGTCTGGGAATCGATCGTCATGAGCGGCTGGGTGAGCGCCGGCGGTGCCCAGATGGCCACACTGCAGGCCTGGGCCGATCCGATTCCGCTGCTGGCGGTCTGCCTGACCACGCTGGCGATGAACGCGCGCTACATGCTGCTCGGCGCCGCGCTGCGCCCCTGGTTCGGCGGGCTGCCCGCCTGGCAATCCTATTCCTCGCTCTTCGTCATGGGCGATGCGAACTGGGCGCTGTCGCTGCGCGAGCATGCCGATGGGCGCAGCGACGCCGCCTTCCTGCTCGGCAGCGGCACCGTGCTGTGGTTCGTCTGGGTCGGCTCGACCGCTATCGGTCATGTCTTCGGCCAGGCGCTGGGCGATCCGCGGATCTTCGGTATCGATTTCATGCTCGCGGCCTTCTTCACCACCATGGCGGTTGCATTCTTCCGGCGCGCCGGCGGCGTGGTGCCGCTGGTCGTCGGCATGATCGCGGCCATCGTTATCGAGCGGACCATTCCCGGGCCCTGGTACATCCTCGGCGGAGCGCTGGCCGGCAGCCTGGCCGGCGCCTTGCGGTACAAAGAAGATGCGGCCTGAGGTTCTCTACACCCTGATCATCCTCGGCATCGTCTCGTACGCCTGCCGGGTGAGCGGCTTCTTTCTGATGCAGTACGTGTCCGTGACGCCGCGGGTGCAGGCCTGGCTGCGCTCGATCCCGATCGCGCTGATCGGCGCTATCGTCGCGCCGATCGCCTTCAATGGCGGGCCGCCGGAATGGCTGGGGCTCGTGGCGGCCATCGGCCTGATGCGTCTGACCTCCAACGAGTTCCTCAGCGCCATCACCGCCGTGGCGGTCGTGGCCGTTACTCGCGCGCTGCTGGCCTGACCGTGATGGCACTATCCCCGCGCCTGATCGGTCTGCTCCTGGCGTTTGCCGCGCCGCTAAGCTGGAGTGTCGGCGGCATCATCATCCGCAGCGTCGCGGCCGAACCCTGGGACATCGTGTTCTGGCGCGCCACCGGGCACGTGCTGTGCTTCCCCGTGGCCATGTGGTGGCTGTGGGGCCGCTCTGTCCTTGTCGACCTGCGCGCGGTGGGCAAGCCGGCGCTGGCCGTGGCCCTCTTCATGGCCAGCACCCTGATCTTCCACGTTCTGGCGATGACCAGCACCACCGTGGCCAACGTGCTCATCCTGCAATCGATGTCGCCGCTGCTTGTGGCCGTGCTGTCGTGGGTGTTTCTCGACGAGCGTTTGCGTACCAGTGGCTGGCTCATCCTCGCCGTCGCCTTCGCCGGCCTGGCGCTGGTCATCGGGGGCTCGCTCGGCGGCGGCGATATGAGCGGCAATATCTTCGCCCTCGTGGTCGCCGTGTGCTCGGCGGCGCATGTCACGATCGTGCGCCGGCATCGCGCCCGCAATCTCGCCGCGGTGACCCTGCCCGCCGCCGTCCTGGCGTCCTGCATCTCGCTCGCCTTCGCACAGCCTTTTGCCGTAAACCTGTCGGACATCGGTCTGCTGATCCTGCTGGGTGGCATCCAGATGTCCTTCGGCCTTACCTGCTTCATCCTCGCCCTGCGCTACCTGCCGGCCGCCGAGGTCACGCTGATCGCTCTGCTCGAGCCGATCCTCGGGCCGATCTGGGTCTGGCTGGTGATCGGCGAGGAGCCGGCCGCGGCCACGATCGTCGGCGGCATCGTCGTGCTTGGCGCGCTGGTGGCGCATGTGCTGCTCGCCACGCGGCGCGCCCAACAGGCACCCGCACCATGACACCCAACCGCACACTCGGCCTGCTGCTGATGACCGGAGCCGGCCTCGCCTGGAGCAGCGGCGGCGTCCTGGCGCGCAGCGTCTCGTTCAACGACGGCTGGGAGATGGTGTTCTGGCGCTCGCTCTTCCTGCTCCCCTGCCTGGCCGTAGCGGTCATGGCCTTCCACCGCGGCAAACTGGTGCAGCCCGTGCTCCAGGTCGGCCGTATCGGTGTCATCGCCGGCGCCCTGCTCGCCGTGCAGTTCTTCTGTTTCCTGCTGGCCGTGACGCGGACCACGGTCGCCGAGACACTGGTCATCATGAGCATCTCGCCCTTCGTGGCGGCCCTGGTCGGGCGTCTGCTGCTCGGGGAACGCGTGCCACTGCGCACGATCATCGCCATGGTCGTCGGCTTCTCGGGCATTGCGGTGATGTTCGCCGGCGCCCTGGGCAGCGGCGCACTGCTCGGCAACGTCATTGCGCTGGGCGTCTCGCTCGCCTTCGCCGGCCAGCTCGTGGCCCTGCGCCGCCAGAGCACCACCGTCGACATGCTGCCCACAGTGCTCATCGCCGGCCTGATCTCGGTGCCGCTCGCCCTGCCCTTCGCCTGGCCTCTCGAGGCCAACGCCCGCGACCTTATGGTCCTCGCCATCATGGGCGCCTTCCAGCTCGCCTTCGGCTGTGCCCTGATGACCATCGCCTCGCGTCATCTGCCGGCGGCGGAGATCGGTCTTTTCGCCCTGCTGGAGACGATCCTCGGCCCGATCTGGGTGTGGATGGCCTACGACGAGCGCCCGACGGACCTCGCTCTGTTCGGCGGCCTGGTGGTCATCGGAGCGCTGGCCGCGAACGCCCTGCTCGGCCTGCGCCGGAGCTCCTGAGCCCCGCCCTCAAGGTTGTCGCTGGCGGTCTGCTCCGCTATGAATTCGCCTTCTTTTCTGGAGGAAGTGCCGTATGTCTGGTCCGCTTGCGGGCGTCACCGTCGTCGATCTCTCACGCATTCTCGCCGGCCCTTATTGCACCCTGCTGATGGCCGAGCTCGGTGCCCGCGTCATCAAGGTGGAAACACCGAAGACCGGCGACGACGCCCGCGCCTACGGCCCGTTCCTCAAGGGCAAGTCGGCCTATTTCATGTCGGTCAACCGCGGCAAGGAATCGATCGCCCTCAACCTCAAGGATCCGGGCGACCGCGCCACCTTCGAGAAGCTGCTCAAGAAGGCCGACGTCATCGTCGAGAATTTCCGCCCCGGCACGATGGAGAAGCTCGGTTACGGCTGGGAGCAGCTCCATGCGAAGTACCCGAAGCTGATCTACGCCGCGGCCTCCGGCTTCGGCCATTCCGGCCCCGATAGCTTGCGCCCGGCCTACGACATGGTCGTGCAGGGCATGGGCGGCATCATGAGCATCACCGGTACGCCGGGCGGCCCGCCGGTGCGCATCGGCATGTCGATCGGCGACATCGGCGCCGGCCTCTACACCTGCATCGGTGTCAACTCCGCGCTCTATCACCGCGCCCAGACCGGCGAAGCGACCAAGGTCGATATCGGCATGTTCGACTGCCAGCTCGCCCTGCTCGAGAACGCCATCCTGCGTTACTTCCTCAGCGGCAAGGCGCCCGGTCCGCTGGGCGTGCGTCATCCCAACATCGCACCCTTCGAGGCCTTCGACACGGCGGATGGCAAGATCATCATCGCCGCCGGCAACGACAGCCTCTACGTCAAGCTGATGCAAGCCCTCGGCAAGCCAGATCTGGCGAAAGCCGCCAAGTACCTGACCAACGATTTGCGCCTGCAGAGCATGGAAGAACTCAAAGGCGACATTGAGTCCGTGCTGAAGACCAAGGGCATGGCCCACTGGATCAAGGTGCTCGACGAGGCCGGCATCCCGGCCGGGCCGATCAACAATGTCGGCCAGGCCATCGAGAGCCCGCAGGCCCAGGCGCGCAACATGGTCATCACCACCGAAGACCCGATTGCAGGCACGGTGAAACTGGTCGGCAACCCGATCAAGCTCTCGGGCTTCGCCGATCCGAAGACCCGCAAGCCAGCCCCCGAGCTCGACGCCGACCGCGAGCGTATCCTCAGCGAACTTGCCACCGGCTGAACGTAAGGAACATCTCATGGCCGCCTCGAACGTCCTGACGCCCGTGCTCGACCCGCAGGTGCTGGCCACCCAGCTGTCCGGCAAGCTCCTGCTCGACGGCGCATTGACGCCCGCCCTCTCCGGCAAGACCTTCGACGTGATGAACCCGGCGACGGGGAAGACCATCGCCAAGGCGGCGCTGGGCGAGAAGGCCGATGTCGATGCGGCGGTTGAGTCGGCGGCCAAGGCGCAGGCCGGCTGGGCCAAGCTCACCGCCCGCCAGCGCGGCAAGGCGGTCGCCGAGTGCGGCCGCGTGCTCAACGAGCATGTCGAAGAGCTGGGGCGGCTCGTGGCGCTGGAGACCGGCAAAGCGCTGCGCACGGAATCGCGCGTCGAGGCCAGCATCCTGGCCGATGCCTTCGTCTTCTACGGTGGGCTCGGCTCCGAGCTCAAAGGCGAGTCGGTCCCGTTCAACAACGAGATGCTGACCGTCACCCTGCGCGAGCCGATCGGCGTGGTCGGCGCCATCATCCCGTGGAACGTGCCAATGATGCTCATGGCGCTGAAGATCGCGCCCGCCCTCGTCGCCGGCAACGCGGTGGTGGTGAAGTCGGCCGAGGAGGCTCCGCTTGCCGTGCTGCGCACCTGCCAGATCATGAACCAGGTCCTGCCGCCGGGCGTGTTCAACATCCTCTCAGGGATGGGGCCCGAATGCGGCGGTCCGCTGGTCGCCCACCCGAAGGTCGGCAAGGTGACGTTCACCGGCTCGGTCGAGACCGGCAAGATCGTCTACAGGACGGCGGCCGAGAAGCTGATCCCCGTCACCCTCGAGCTCGGCGGCAAGAGCCCGATGATCGTCATGGGCGACGCGGACCTCGACCGCGCGGTCGCGGGCGCCATCGTCGGCATGCGCTTCACCCGCCAGGGCCAGAGCTGCACGGCGGCGAGCCGCATCTTCGTGCATGACTCCCTGCACGACGAGTTCGTCGCGAAGCTCAAGGCGAAGGTCGACGCCATGGTGATGGGCGACCCGCTCGACGAGAAGACCGATATCGGTACCATCATCTCGAAGCAGCAATTCGACAAGGTGAAGTCCTACATCAAGGTCGGCACTGATGCTGGCGGCAAGGCCAATACCTGCTCGGCCATGCCCGCGGATGCCAAGCTCAAGGACGGGCTGTTTGTCCAGCCGGTGATCTTCACCGGCCTCAAGAACGACAGCCGTGTGGCGCGCGAGGAGATCTTCGGGCCGGTCACCTGCGTCATCAAGTTCAAGGACTACGAAGAGGTCATCGCCGCCGCCAACGACAGCGAGTACGGCCTGGCGGCGACCATCTGGACGAAGGATCTCAAGACCGCGCTCGACGCGACGCGCCGGCTGCAGGCCGGCTTCGTGCAGGTGAATCAGAACTTAGTGGTCCAGCCGGGCCTCTCCTACGGCGGCGTCAAGCAGTCCGGCCTCGGCAAGGAAGCCACCCTCGAAGCGATGCTCGAGCATTTCACCCAGAAGAAGACCGTCATCCTCAATATGACATGAGCCAGCGGGCGGCCGGCTGTGGTAGCCGACTGTCCATGGACATCATCACCGTCATCGGCTCGCTGGCCGGCCTTGCTTCCATGGTCAGCTTCACGCCCCAGGCGTGGAAGATCATCAAGTCGCGTCAGACCAAGGATCTTTCTGCGGTCATGTACGCCATCACGGTTACCGGCTTTGCGCTTTGGACGACGTACGGCATCATGCTTACGCAATGGCCGATCATCGTCACCAACAGCGTCTGCCTGCTCCTGGCCGGCTTCATCCTGATGATGAAGCTGCTGCCCCGGCGAGCGAAGAACACCGTGGCTGACGCGTTCGACCCCGAAGCCAAGTAATGCGCCGGCGAGTGCACTATCGTCAGCGGCGTTGGCCCCGGCTCCTCGGTCTGCTGCTCCTGGCGCTCGTCGTGGCGGCGCCGCTCACTCTCTATCTGCATCTGCGCGCCTCGCTGCCGCAAGCTTCCGGCACACTTCGCCTCGACGGGCCGGGTGCGGCCATGGACATCGTGCGTGACCGCTATGGCGTGCCGCATATCTTCGCCGCCAGTGAGAGCGATGCCTGGTTCGCGCTGGGTTTCGTCCACGCCCAGGACCGGCTCTACCAGATGGAGATGATGCGCCGCGCCGGGCGCGGCCGCCTGTCCGAGGTCGCGGGCCCCGCGACCCTGGAGACCGACCGCTACCTGCGCACGCTCGGCCTGCTGCAGAACGCCGAGGCCGCGCTCGCCATACTGCCGCCCGAGTTTCGCCGCCAGCTCGACGCCTATGCCGCCGGCGTGAACGCCTTCCTGGCGGGCGATCCGACCCTGCCGCCGGAATTCGCCATCGCCCGCCTGACGCCCGAGCCCTGGACCGCGACTGACTCCCTGCTCTGGGGCCAGTTGATGATGCAGCAGCTTGCCGGCAACTGGCGGGACGAGCTGGCCCGCGCCCGCGCCATGGCGCAGCAACCGGCGGCGCAGGTCGAGGAGTTCTGGTCGTGGCCCGGCGACGGCACGGCGACCACGCTCGCCTCGCTCTACCGCTCGCTCGACCTCGACCGGCTGGCGAGCTGGCTGCCCGAACCCTTCGGACCGTCGACCGCGTCCAACGAGTGGGTGCTGAGCGGCGAGCATACCGTGTCGCGCAAGCCGCTGCTGGTCAACGACCCGCATCTCGGCCTCGGCGCGCCGGGCCAGTGGTATCTCGCCCGCATCGTCACGCCAACGCTGACGCTGGCGGGCGCCACATCGCCGGGTATCCCGGCGATGATCCTTGGTCATAACGGTCGCATCGCCTGGGGCTTCACCACCACGAACGCCGACCAGTTCGACCTGTTCCTGGAACGCGTCGATCCAGCCGACCCCACGCGCTATCTGACACCGGAAGGCTCGCAACCGTTCACCATCCGTCGCGAGGTGATGAAGGTGCGCGGCGAAGCGGATGTGACCATCACCGTGCGCGCCACACGACACGGGCCTGTCCTGTCCGACGCGTTGCGCGGATTGGCCGACCAGGCGCCCGCCGGCCATGCCCTGGCACTCTCCTCGCCGTCGGCCTACCGCACCGACCGCACGGCCGAGGCGGTGTTCCGCCTCAACCGCGCCCGCAACTGGGACGAATTCCAGGACGCGCTGCTCGCCTGGCACGCGCCGATGCAGAACATCGTCTACGCTGACATCGACGGGCATATCGGCTTCATCGCGCCGGCATTTCTGCCGCGACGCAAATCCGGGGACGGGCGCCTGATCCGGCCGGGCTGGAGCGGCGAGTTCGACTGGGACGGCTTCGCCGCCTTCGACGAGCTGCCGCGCGCCTTCGACCCGCCCTCCGGCCGGCTGGTCAACGCCAACAACCGCATCGTCAACGACAGCTTCCCCATTTTCGTCACCCGCGACTGGGACACACCGTACCGGGCTCAGCGTATCGAGCAGATGCTCGATGCCGTCGCGCGTCACGACGCCAGCTCCGCCGAGGCGATGCTCGCCGATCCGGTCTCGCTCTACGCACGGGCGGTGCTGGCGCGTCTCGACCGGATCTCGCCGGCCGACGACCGCGCCCGCCAGGCGCTGACCCGGTTGCGCGGCTGGGACGGCACCATGACCCGCGACCGGCCCGAGCCCGTGATCCTCCACACCTGGATGCGCGAGCTGCAGGCCCTGCTCTTCGCCGGCTGGCCGGCGGACCAGTTCGGCGTGCGCGGCACCGAGCGGCCGGAGATCCTGCTTGCCGCACTCGACGGCAAATCCAGCTTCTGCCGCGAGCGGACGGGCGGCTGCGAGCCGGTGGTGGTGCGGGCGCTGTCCGCGGCGCTCGAAAGCCTTACGAGCCGCTACGGCAGCGATATGGCGACGTGGCGCTGGAGCCGGGCGCACCGCGCTCCGTTCCGCCACGCCGTCTTCGACCGCGTGCCGGTGATCCGCGACTGGCTGGTGTTCAACACGCCCACCGACGGGGACAACTACACCGTCAACCGCGGCGCCTGGCGCTCGTCACAGACCGGCGAGCCCTTCGCGCATATCCACGGCTCCGGCTACCGGGCGATCTACGACCTCGCCGACCTCGCGCAGTCGCGCTTCATCATCGCGCCCGGGCAGTCCGGCCATCCGCTGTCCAGGCACTGGGGCGATCTCGCGACACCCTGGTCGAACGGACAGCACTTCACCCTGACGGGAGAGCGCACTGCTCTCATCGCGCAGGGGCAGACGCTGCGCCTCGAACCTCGTTAAAGCCCGCCGAGATTCGCCTTGCTGGCGAGATAGTCCCAGACCCGGATCTCAACCAGCGGCATGTCGAGCAGCGCCCCGGTCTTCTTCACTTCGCCCGGTGTCAGATAGTTGATCGCGCCCAGGCCCATCGCCTCGAGCTGCAGCTTGGCGTTCACCTGCACGTAGACGGCGGTGATCACCACCTTCTTGAGCGTGTCCGAGGCCACGGTGCAGCCATGCCCGCGCATCAGCACCGTGGTGTTGACGCCGAGAGTGCGGGCCAGATCGCGCCCCTGCTCCATGTTGGCGACCAGCAGGTTGGTGTCACCGAACTTGTCGCGGATGTCCCAGACCGGGATGTCGGCACCCATGGCACCGGCCACGTGGATCAGCGGCTTGAGCGACGTCTTGGTCACCGAGAACGGCACCACCGCCTGGCTGTGATTGTGCACCACGGCCATCACCTCGGGCCGCGCCTCGAAGATCGCGGAGTGGATGTAGCGCTCGGCGTAGGGCGCACGCTTGTCGTTCTTGTCCACGACCTCGCCGTCGAGGCCGAATTCCATGATGTCGTCGGGCGAGACGAGATCGGGCGCGCGCGAGCGCGAGAGCAGGAAACGGCTCCTGTTCTCGGGGTGGCGGACGCTCACATGCCCGTAGGCGTCGACCACGCCCTCGCTGGCGAGGATCCGGTTGGCGATGGCGAGTTCGCGGCGCAGCTCGTTCAGATTGGCCATAGGGATGTGCGTTTCCTTCCAGGACTGAAATTGTTCCACTCGCCGGGGACAGGGCCGCCGGTATCCGCTAATAATCGACGGCAAGACGCTGCCTGACAAGCCGGACCCATGACCCTCAGCATCGACACCATCCGCGACGCCGCGCGCGCCATCGAAGGCGCCGTCGTGCGCACGCCGACCGTGCACTCGCGCACCCTGTCGCAGCTCACCGGCGCCGAGATTTATCTCAAGCTGGAGAACCTGCAGTACACGGCCTCGTTCAAGGATCGCGGCTCGCTGGTCAAGCTGCTCAGCCTGTCGCCGGCGCAGCGCACGGCCGGCGTGGTCGCCGCCTCGGCCGGCAACCACGCGCAAGGGGTCGCCTATCACGCCCAGCGCCTGGGCATACCGGCGACTATTGTGATGCCGGTGCACACGCCCTTCATCAAGGTGGTGCGCACCCGCGAGTTCGGCGCCAAGGTCGTGCTGCACGGCGAAGGCGTGTCCGAAGCGGCGGCGCACGCCACACAGCTCGCCTCTGCCCACGGCTACACCTTCGTCCACCCCTACGACGACCCCCGCATCATCGCCGGCCAGGGCACAGCCGGGCTCGAGATGCTCGAAGATCAGCCCGCCCTCGACACGCTGGTCGTCCCGATTGGCGGCGGCGGGCTGATCGCCGGCTGTGCGGTCGCGACCCGGGCGCTCAAGCCCGATATCCGGATCTTCGGCGTTGAGGCGGCGCTCTATCCCTCGATGCGCCGCGCCATCCACAACGAGAAGCCGGGCGAGGGTGGACCAACGATCGCTGAAGGCATCGCGGTCAAGGACCCCGGCGCCCTCACCCGCCCGATCGTCGAAAAGCTGGTCGAGGACATCCTGATCGTCGACGAGGCTGGACTGGAGCGCGGGGTGCAGCTGCTGCTGGAGATCGAGAAGACCGTCGCCGAGGGTGCAGGGGCAGCCCCGCTGGCCGCCGTGTTGGCCCATCCCGGCCTGTTCGCCGGCCGCAAGGTCGGCCTGCTGGTCTCCGGCGGCAATATCGACTCCCGCCTCCTCGCCTCGGTGCTGATGCGCGGCATGGCTCGCGACGGGCGCATCGCCCGCATCCGGGTGGAGATCAACGACGCCCCCGGCACCCTCGCCAAGGTGGCACAGTGCATCGGCCAAGCCGGCGGCAACATCGTCGAGGTCTACCACCAGCGCCTGTTTGCCGATGTGCCGGTCAAACGCGCCGACCTCGACGCAGTGATTGAAACCCGCGACGCGGCCCATCTTGAGGAGATCATGGGCTGTCTGCGCAGCAACGGTTTTGCTGCAAGGCAGCTTGGCAATACGGCGGGGGACGGGCCTTAGGTCCGTTTCTGCTGTGTTTTCAATGGAATCAGCCGGTTAAGTGGATATTAACCGTGAATCCCCATAATATTGTTTGAATATTCCTGACTCCGGCTTGGGTCGGCAAAAGGGGCGTATTGCGATGTTGATGATCGTCGGCTCCGTCATGGTGATGGTTTGCGTCTTTGGCGGCTACATGGCCATGGGCGGCAAGCTTGGCGCTTTGTGGCAGCCCTTCGAACTCGTGATCATCGGCGGCGCCGCGCTGGGCGCCTTCGTCATCGCCAACCCGATGAGCGTCATCAAGAAGTCGGCCGCCGCCATGGGCGACCTGATGAAGGGAGCCGAGCCGTATACGAAGGCTCATTACCTCGAGCTTCTGTCGCTGCTTTACACCGTGTTCAAGATGGCCAAGTCGAAAGGCATGTTGGCCCTCGAGCAACACGTCGAAAAACCGGACGAAAGTACGCTCTGGCAGAAATTCCCGCATTTCGCGGGCGACCATCACGTCCTCACCTTCCTCTGCGATTATCTGCGCCTGCTCACGCTGGGCAGCGACAATCCGCATGAGATGGAAGCGCTGATCGACGAGGAAATCCACACCCATCACGAAGAGCGCAACCAGGTGGCGGGCGCGATCAACGCCATGGCCGACGGTATGCCTGCTCTCGGCATCGTCGCCGCCGTGCTGGGCGTCATCAAGACCATGGCCTCGATCTCGGAGCCGCCGGAAGTGCTGGGCCGCCTGATCGGTGGCGCGCTCGTCGGCACGTTCCTGGGCGTGCTCCTGTCCTACGGCTTCATCGCGCCCATGGCCTCTTCGCTGAAGGCCCGCTATGAGGCCGAAGCCAAATACTATCAGTGCATCAAGGCCGGTCTGCTGGCCTACATGCAGGGCTACGCGCCCGCGGTGGCGACGGAGTTCGCGCGCAAGGCGCTGCTCTCGACCGTGCGGCCGAGCTTCTACGAGGTTGAAGAAGCCGTCGCGGCGCTGCCGCCGGTCTAACATTCAGAGGGCAGGACGCCGCTAATGGCGGAAGATAGCAACCAACCAGTCATCATCATCAAGAAGAAGGGCGGCGGTCACGGCGCCGCGCATGGCGGCGCGTGGAAAGTCGCCTACGCCGACTTCGTCACGGCGATGATGGCCTTCTTCCTGCTGCTCTGGCTGCTCAACGTCACCACCGACGATCAGAAGAAGGGCATCGCCCAGTATTTCACGCCGGAAAGCGTGTCGCGCTCGACCTCGGGCTCCGGCGGCATCCTCGGCGGCTCGTCGATGGCGCCCGGCTCGATGCCGCGCGACGCGGCCGGCCTCGTCATGGGCATTCCCCTCGCCCCCACCGGCGAGCAGTCTGACTCCGAAGCCGAAGACAAGACCCCGCCGCCGGAGAACGCCAAGAATCCCGATCCCGACGCCGAGGAGCTGGCGCTGGCGATGAAGGAGGCTCAGGCCGAGGCGCAGGAGATGAAGAACCTCAGCCCGGAAGCGCTACAGAAGGCGCTCGCCGAGAAGGAAGAGAAGGATTTCGCCAAGGCCGAGTTCGACCTCAAGCAGGCGATCCAGGACATCCCCGAGCTCAAGCCGCTGCAGGAGAACCTGATCATCGACCGCACGCCCGAGGGCCTGCGCATCCAGATCGTCGATCAGCACAAATATTCGATGTTCCCGGTCGGCTCGACCGCGCCGCAGGAGCATATGCGCCAGCTCATGGGGCTGGTCGCCCGCGTCGTGGGCAAGCTGCCCAACCAGGTTTCGGTGTCCGGCCACACCGACGCGCTGCCCTATCCGCCGGGCGCCCAGTACACCAACTGGGAACTCTCGGCCGACCGCGCCAACGCCAGCCGCCGCGCCCTGATTGCTGGCGGCCTGCCGGCCGACCGCATCAAGTACGTCACCGGAAAGGCCGAGATGGATCCGCTGCTCAAGGAAAACCCCGCCGACCCGCGCAACCGACGGATCAGCGTGGTCCTGCTGCGCGACCAGCCCGCCGTGGCCATGGCCACCCCGCCCGCCGGCGGTGCCGCGACCCCGGCTGCCCCCGGCGGAGCCCGCCCCGCGGCCCCGGGCGCCGCCCCAGGCGCCGCCCCGGCGCCCGCCGGCGGCTCAGCCCCGGCCATCCCGTCGCCGTCACAGCAACGTCGCGCCGCGCAGCGATAATCCCCATATTGAGTCGGTGGTGAGTACGAACCCGCCGATTCTCCCCGGTGCCGGCCCCCAGGCCGATACCCCCCTGTTTCCCTTCGACCGGGAGCGCATCCACGTCATCTGGCGGCGGATGCTCGCCTACGGCACGGATCTGCTTATCATCGGCACCCTGGTCGGGCTTGCCTGGCTGGTCGTGCTTCCCCTGATCGTCGTGTCCTTCGGATTGCTCATGGCCCCTCTGGCCTTCGCCCTGGGGCTGATCCCCGCCGCCTACCACACACTGCTAATCGGCGGCTCCGGCTCAGCGACCTGGGGCCAGCGCCTGTTCGGCCTTGAGGTCCGGAGCCTCGACGGCGGCCGGCCGAGCTACCTTCAGGCACTTATCCTGACCATCCTGTTCTATGTCTCTATCGGCCTGACCGGTGGCTTGATCTTGGCGCTCATCCCCTTCACGCGCTACCGTCAGGGTGTGCACGATCTGATCGCCAATATCGTCGTCCTGCGGCGCGTCCGCGGTGCTGAGGTGTTGCCGCCTCCGGAGAGCGGCCGGTGACCGTCGCTCCCTCCGCCGCCCGTTTCTTCTATTCAGCGCCAGCCCCCTGCCCCTATCTGCCCGGGCGCGTCGAGCGGCGGATCTTTGCCGATCTCACCGGTCCGAAGGCCGCCCATGGCTACGACCTGCTGTCCGAGGCGGGCTTCCGGCGCAGCCTCGGCTTCGCCTATCGCCCGGCCTGCCCGGGATGCAATGCCTGCATCGCCGTGCGCATCCCCGTGGCCGCGTTCATCGCCGACGGCAAATGGCGGCGCATCCAGCGCACCAACCGCGACCTCGTTCTGACCGAGCGGCCGCCCATCGCCACCGCCGAGCAGTTCGAGCTGTTCTGCCGCTACCAGCAGAGCCGTCACGGCGAGGGCGAGATGGCCCGCATGGATTTCGCGGACTATCGCACCATGGTCGAGGTCGGCGTGATGGACAGCGCCATCTTCGAGTTCCGCCGCGCCGACGGAACACTGATTGCCGCCTGTCTCACCGACCGGTTGGGGATCGGGCTCTCCGCCGTTTACAGCTTCTTCGAGCCGGACGAGAGCCGTCGCAGCCTCGGCACGCATATGATCCTGACACTGGTTGACGAATGCCGGGCTCGTGGCCTGCCGCACGTCTATCTCGGCTACTGGATCGAGGAGTGCCGGAAGATGGCCTACAAGACCCGCTTCCGGCCCGTCGAGGCCCTGACCCGAGAGGGCTGGCAACCGATCGAGGATGACGCGTCGGCCTAGCTCGATGGGCCGTCAAACCCTTGATCCCACGGCCCTGTCCCGTACGCAAAGCAGGCTTCACAGCCGCCCCGTTCCCCGCTACAACCCGAGCCAACAGGAAGGCTTCGGAGTCAGGGCTTGGACCTGCTTCTGAAGCGTCGGGATCGATCGGTCGGCGGGCGCCAACAAACAGATTAAGCCCCTAAACCGATCATTTGGGACGAGTAGGATCATGGACGCTTTGCTGGCGTTCAGCCGCATGATCGACCGGCTGAACGATAAGTTCGGTATCGTCGCCGACTACCTGGTTCTCATTGCCTGCTTCATCAGCGCCGGCAACGCCACCAGCCGTTACCTGATCAACCTCAGCTCGAACGCCTGGCTCGAGATCCAGTGGTACATGTTTTCCGGCATGTTCCTGCTCGGCGCTTCCTACACGCTGAAGATGAACGAGCATGTGCGCGTCGATCTGGTCTATGCCAACGTCTCCGAACGGACGCGGCTCTATATCGACATCGGCGGTCTGGTCCTCTTCCTGCTGCCGGCGATGACGATGCTTATTTTCATGACCTGGCCGTTCTTCCTGGATGCCTGGTTCCGCAACGAGACCTCCGCCAATGCCGGCGGCCTGATCCGCTGGCCGGTCAAGATCCTCATGCCGATCGGTTTCGCCCTGGTCACGCTGCAGGGCATCTCGGAGCTGATCAAGCGCTTCGCTGCCCTGCAAGGGCGGATCACCATCGAGACCAAGTACGAGAAGCCGCAGCAGTGATGTGATGCGCGCGACGGGGGACGCCTAGCGATGTTTCTGACGTTCGACATGATGGCGCCACTGATGTTCGGCGGCCTCATCGTCTTCATGCTGATTGGCTATCCCGTCGCCTTCTCGCTGGCGGCTGTGGGCCTCTTCTTCGGCCTGATCAGCATCGAGGCCGGGTTCTTCCAGGCGATATATCTGCAGAACCTGCCGCTGCGCATCTTCGGCATCATGTCGAACGACCTGCTGCTGGCCATCCCCTTCTTCACCTTCATGGGGGCGATCCTCGAACGCTGCGGCCTGGCCGAGGATCTTCTAGAAGGCACGGGCCAGCTCTTCGGCTCGGTGCCAGGCGGTCTCGCCTATGCGGTCATCGTGGTCGGCGCTATCCTCGGCGCCATCACCGGCACGGTCGCCGCCTCGGTCATCGCAATGGGCATGATCTCGCTGCCGGTGATGCTGCGCTACGGCTACGACAAGAAGCTGGCCACCGGGGTGATCGCGGCCTCCGGCACGATTACGCAGCTGATCCCGCCCTCGCTCGTTCTCGTCGTGCTGGCCGATCAGCTCGGCCGCTCGGTCGGCGACATGTACAAGGGCGCCATCGGCCCCTCGATCCTGCAGACCGTGATCTTCGCGCTCTACATCCTGGCGCTATCGCTGTGGAAGCCGAGCACGATGCCGCCGCTGCCGCCCGAGGCGCGCACGCTCAAGGGCTGGCCGCTGATCAACCGCGTGCTCTGGGGTATGGTGCCCTCGGTCGTGCTCATCTTCCTGGTGCTGGGCACGATCTTCATGGGCCTGGCGACGCCAACCGAAGCCGGCGCCATGGGCGCCGTCGGCGCCATCGTCCTCGCCGCGGCGCATCGCCGGCTCACTTGGCCGCTGGTGCGCCAGGGCATGGGCACGACCATGCGCATCACCTCCATGGTGATCTTCATCCTGATCGGCTCGACCGTGTTCAGCCTGGTGTTTCAGGGCGTGGATGGGCCGCTGTGGATCGAGCACCTGCTGGCCAAGCTGCCCGGCGGAGCCACCGGCTTCCTGATCTTCACCAACGTCTTCGTGTTCTTTCTGGCGTTCTTCCTCGATTTCTTCGAGATCGCCTTCATCATCATTCCGCTGCTGGCGCCGGTCGCCGACAAGATGGGCATCGACCTCATCTGGTTCGGCGTCCTGCTCTGCGTCAACATGCAGACCTCATTCATGCATCCGCCCTTCGGTTTCGCCCTCTTCTACCTGCGCGGCATTGCCCCGCCGAGCATCAAGAGCTCCGAGATTTACTGGGGTGCGATCCCTTGGGTGTTCCTGCAGATTGTCCTTGTTGTCATCGTGATCTTCTGGCCCGAATCCGTCACCTACTGGCTGGACAAGGGGACCGGTATCGATCCCGCCACCGTCAACATGGACATGCCGACCATTGATTACGGCAGACCGGATCCGTCGGACGACCCCGATACGCCGCCGCCGCGGAACTAGAGGGGCCCGGGCAACAAAAAAGGCCCCGCTTTCGCGGGGCCTTTTCCAGCACTCTGGTGCTGAGTTCTGCTGATCAGCCCTTCTTGACGGGCTGCAGCGATACCGACTGCATGAAGTTGTCGAAGCTGCCTTCGGCGAAGCGGAACCAGCGGTTCTCCTCGTCGCGGAACTTCACCCAGTTGTCGTAGACCTTCTTGAACTTGGAGTTCTTGGCCGAGGTCTCTTCGTACAGCTCGTTCGAGTTCTTCCACGCCGCGGCCATGATGTCGCGGGGGAACGGACGCAGCTTGGCGCCGCCGGCAATCAGGCGACGCAGCGCCGCCGGGTTCTGGGCGTCATACTTCGCCGTGGTCCACAGGTAGGTCTCGTAGCTCGCCGCCGAGAGGATGGCCTTGTACTCGGCCGAGAGCGACTCCCAGGCGCGCGTGCCGACCATGAGGTCGAGCTGCGGGCCGCCTTCCCACCAGCCGGGGTAGTAGTAGTACTCGGCGACCTTGTTGAAGCCGAGCTTCTCGTCGTCATGCGGGCCGACCCACTCGGCCGCGTCGATCGTGCCCTTCTCGAGCGCCGGGTAGATGTCCGGTGCGCCGAGCTGCTGCGGCACCAGCTCGAGGCCCGGCCGCGAGAGGACCTGGCCGGCGAAGCCGCCGATGCGCATCTTTAGGCCCTTCATGTCCGCAGTGGACTTGAGCTCCTTGCGGAACCAGCCGCCCATCTGGCAACCGGTGTTGCCGGCGGTCAGGCCAACGATGTTGTAATCCTTGTAGAAATCGTTCATCAGCGTCCGGCCTTCGCCGAACTCCATCCAGGCGATCTGCTGCCGCTGGTTCATGCCGAACGGGATCGCCGTCGCGAAGGCGAAGGTCGGGTCCTTGCCGATGTAGTAATAGGGCGCGGTGTGGCCGCACTCGACGGTGCCGGCCGAGACGGCGTCGAGAACTTGCAGCGCCGGGACGATTTCGCCCGCCGCGTGGGTCGAGATGCGGAACTTGCCGCCGGTCATGTCCGAGACGCGCTTGGCGAGGTGTTCGCAGCCGCCGAACAGGGTGTCGAGGCTCTTCGGCCAGCTCGCGGTCATGCGCCAGCGGATTTCGCCCGACTGGGCGATCGCCGGTGCCGCGAGCGTCGTGCTCGCCGCAGCCGCCACGCCGAAGCCGGCCGATTTGATGAATTTACGACGATTCATGAAGGCTCCTCCGTTCTACCGTTGATTAATTGTTCAGGCCGACCGGCACACTTGCCCGCCCCAAGCCTGTGGCGAAGATAGTACAAATTCCAAGCGTTTGGGTAGCCCGGGATCACCCCCGGGCGGGCAAACGTTAACGCGAGCGCTCGCGCGCCTCGACCGCCCGCCAGGCCAGCGGCATGACCGCCGCCGCCAGCGCCAGTTTGACAACCGAACCGGCGATAAACGGCACCAGACCCAGCGAAATCGCCTTGGCCCCGCCGATCAGGACGGCGAGCCAGGCGACCCCCGGGACCAGCAATAGGACGCTGCCCACGGCCATCGCCGCCACGGCCTTCGGCAGGGTGCGGTCCCATCCCCGCTCCGCCAGCCAGCCGACGGCCGCCGCCGCCACCACGAAGCCGACGAGATAGCCGCCGGTCGTGCCCACCATGTAGGCGAGGCCGATGCCCTTCTCCGGTGTGCCGGCGAAGACCGGCAGGCCGACGGCACCCTCGATCAGGTAAAGCACCACGGTCGCCGTGCCGAGGCGGAAGCCGTAGCCCATGCCGATCACCAGCACGACGAAGGACTGCATGGTCATCGGCACCGGCCACATCGGCACCTGCGCCTTGGCCGAGGCCCAGAGCAGCAGGCTGCCCAGCACCACCAGGATGGCCTGGCGCACGAGCGGGCGCTCGGCGGCCGGCCAGAGCCGGTCGATCAGCGATTGATGCGCGACGGTGGCGATGCTCATGCGGTGTATCTCCCCGGAAACCTGACCCGTTTATAGGGCGCGCCTACTTAAAGCGGAAGCCCTTGGGCGGCAGCAGGCCCGCCTGACCTCGGGCGCCGAGCCAGTTCTTGGGCGCGTTCTCCTTCTTGTCGCTGTCGCGGAAGCCGACCGGCCAGCCATGATCGAGGGTGAAGGTGCGTACGTCGTCGAGCTCGCCGCCCTTCGATTTCTGCAGAGTGACGCCGCGGCCGCGGCCCATCTCCGGCAACTCGGAGAGCGGGAAGAGCAGCAGCTTGCGGTTCTTGCCGATGACGGCGACGGTGTCGCCCTCGACCAGCGACACGGCCCGCGCGCTGATGCCCTCGCCGACGTTGAGCACCTGCTTGCCGGCGCGGGTCTGCGCCACCACCTCGTCCTCCGGCACGACGAAGCCGCGCCCGTCGCTGGCGGCGACCAGGAACTTGCGCCCGCCCTTGAACAGCATGAGCTCGACGATCTCGGCCTCGCCCATGTCGACCAGCATCTTGATGTTCTCGCCGTCGCCGCGACCGCGCGGCAGCTTGTCGCCGGCGATCATGTAGAAGCGGCCGTTGGTGGCGAAGACCAGCAGCTTGTCGGTGCTTTCGGCGCGCATGGCGAAGCGCGGCCCGTCGCCTTCCTTGTAGCGCACCTCGTCGATCGCCTTGTCGTCGAGATGCCCCTTGAAGGCGCGCACCCAGCCCTTCTGCGAGCCGATGATGGTCACCGGCTCGCGCTCGATCAGCGCCTCGATCGGCACCACGACGGCCGTCGGCGCGTCGCCGAGCTCGGTGCGGCGCTTGCCGATCCCGGTCTTCTCGCCGAAGCGGGCGCGGATGTCCTTGATCTCGTCGCCGATCGCCGCCCAGCGCAGATCCTCGTCCTTGAGCAGCTTGTTGAGCTGCTTCTTCTCGGCCGAGAGAGCCTCGTGCTCGCGCTTGATCTCGATCTCCTCGAGCTTGCGCAACGCGCGCAGACGCATGTTGAGGATGGCGTCGGCCTGGTTGTCGGTCAGCTTCCACTTCCTGATCATCGCCGCCTTGGGATCGTCCTGCGTGCGGATGATCTTGATGACCGCGTCGATGTTCAGATAGGCGATCAGGTAGCCCTCGAGGATCTCCAGCCGGCGCTCGATGTTGCCGAGGCGGAACTTGGAGCGGCGGATCAGCACCTGATGGCGGTGGTCGAGGAACTCCTGCAGCACCTCGCGCAGGTTCATGACGCGCGGCACGCCGTCCGAGCCCAGCACGTTCATGTTGATGCCGATACGGGCCTCGAGCTCGGTCTGGCGGAACAGCGATTCCATCAGCACGGCCGGATCGACGTTGCGGCTCTTGGGCTCGAGCACCAGACGCACGTCCTCGGCGGACTCGTCGTGGATGTCGGCCAGCAGGGCCAGCTTCTTCTCCTGCAGCAGCTCGGCGATCTTTTCGATCAGGCGCGATTTGCCGACCTGGTAGGGAATCTCGGTGACCACGATCTGGTACTGGCCGAGGCCGATCTTCTCGACCGCCCACTTGGCGCGCACACGCAAACTGCCGCGGCCGGTGGCGTAGGCCTGCTCGATGGTCTCGCGTGTCTCGGCGATGATGCCGCCGGTCGGGAAATCCGGTCCCGGCATGAAATCGACGAGCTTGGAGATGTGCGATTTGGGGAATTTGATCAGGTGCAGGAGGGCCTGACAGATCTCGCCGACATTGTGCGGCGGGATGCTGGTGGCCATGCCGACGGCGATGCCCGACGAACCGTTGGCCAGCAGGTTGGGGAAACGCGCCGGCAGGACGAGAGGCTCCTCGCCTTCGCCATCGTAGGTGGCGCGGAAATCGACCGCGTCCTCGTCGATACCGGTAAGCAGCTCCTGCGCCACCGCCGTCAGGCGCGCCTCGGTGTATCGCATGGCCGCGGCGTTATCGCCGTCGATATTGCCGAAATTGCCCTGGCCGTCGACAAGGGTGTAGCGCTGCGCGAATTCCTGGGCGAGACGCACCAGCGCGTCGTAGACCGCGACGTCGCCATGCGGGTGATACTTGCCGATGACGTCGCCGACGACGCGCGCGCATTTCTTGAAGCCCGAGGCGGGATCGAGCTTCAGCTGCTGCATGGCGTAGAGCAGCCGGCGATGCACGGGCTTGAGGCCGTCGCGCACATCGGGCAGCGAGCGCGCCATGATGGTGGAGAGCGCGTAGGACAGGTAGCGCTCGCCCAGCGCATCGGCGAGCGGAACGGGACGGATTTCAGATGCGGGTGCCGCGGGAGTGGGTGTTTTCGCCATGAATCCGAATCGGGTTGGGTGGCCCAGAGTCTAGCCGCGCCGGCGTGGCGCCAGAAAGGCCGAATTAAGGCGCGCGAACCGGCCCGTTAGACACATTAGACACGATTGCACATACAAAATTCATTTATTTACAATGACTTAAATATGCTGCCGGCGTGCCGCCACAAAGAAGACAAATTGGTTGCCAACAGGGGGTTAGGACTTGCCGCGCCGCCAGCGCTCGACGAAACGCGTGCGGGCGGCCGGCACCCGCCGTCCATGGGGTGACAGTACATGGCGCTCCAGGAAATGCCCGGTCAGCCGCAGCCCCTCGGCCACGTCGGCCGGCACCGGCACCGCCGTCCCCTGAAGGAAGCCCGGCAGGGCAAACAGCCGGTCGGCATAAGGCTTCCCCGCCGTGACGCTCACAGCGCGCCCGGTGCGGGGAGAGACGAAAGCAAGGTTCTCCCGCTCGCCGGTGACGGCGCAGCTCTCCAGATCGAGGCCGAAGCCCAGTTCCCCGAGACAGCGGCATTCCCAGCGCACGTACTCGGCTCCCCACGCGACGCTGTCGGGCGCGGCGTCGATGGCCTGCAGCAGCAGCACGGTCGCGTCGAACAGCGCGGTATGGGGCTCCCGTTCCGGCAAGGTCGCTTCGAGGACCGCACAGGCCGCCGCGACACCGCCCAGACGCGCCGCGTCGTCGAGGGCGCGGGCGGCGTAGCTCTGGGTAAGCTCGGCGGTGAACATGCCAAGATGCTCGGACAGCCTGCCGCGCCAGCGCGCCGAGAGCAGGTTGCCCGGCTGATAGAGGGCAGCCGCCCGCTTGCCACCGCCGCCGCGCACCAGCCCGGCGTGGCGGCCGTGCTCGCGCGTCAACAGGGTGACGATCGCCGCGGCCTCGCCGTGATGCCGGCGGGTCAGAACGATGCCTTGGTCGTCCCAGTCCATGGCTTAGGACGCCAAAGAATCGCTGGTGACCAGCTCCGAGCTCATCTCAGGCTGTCAGCGACAATCCGCTGAATTTTCTTTGCAAGGTCAGGACGACGAGCAAGAGTGCCACCGGCCAGTTCATCGACATGGGCGAACAACGCTCGCTCATCCCCGCCCTTCTTAAGAACGTCTTCTTTTAGACTTGGCAGATAACCCCTCAATACGTCGAGCACGACATCATAAGACGCACCGAATCTATCAATGGTTTGAAAAAGGACACTAAGTGCCCGGCGGAACGCAGCGCCAGCCTTGTCAAAACTATTTTGACCAATATGAACAGAAGCAAGGTTGAGATACGCCGCACCTAGGTCCGCAAGAAAAGTCGCAGGATTTATCGTCGAGTAGTACTCCATAATTGGGATCGCCTCTTGCAAAGCAGCCATTGCGCGATCGAATTCCTTCATGTTCTGCCCGAGTATGAGGGCCTGATTGTTCAGCACTCCAGCAAGCGCATCGTTATATCTGCCAGGCGCCGAGGTCTCTGCTTCGCGCAAGATTTTTTCGGCTTCTTGAAGAGCACCGAGCGCCGCGCTCCAATTGCCAGCCTGTATCTCAACACTCGAATAAGTAATTTGCGTAGGAACTAACTCAGATGCTTCGAGATGATTCTCTGAGATCAACGTAACTAGAATCCCCTTGGCTTCGGTAATGTACTTGCGAGCCAAAAATATTTTTCTGTCCTCAGAAGCGTATCGTGCCAAGGCATGCAGGCAGGCCGCGAAATTCTCCAATATCTTGGGGCTCTTATCTGAAGAGGATCTAAAAAGCTTTTCTCCCTTACGAGCTGCTTGCACCGCGGCGTTAGCATTTCCACTCAGTCTCAGTAACCGCGCCAAGTTTTGATACTTAATGGCGAGTTCCCCTGCCCAGAATGGGCCAAATATCGACATCAGCTTTGCATCAAGCGCTATGGCTAATTCGAGCACCGCAGAGGCCTCAGAAAACTCCTCCTTACTAATGAGTGCGGCAGCAAGATTATTGAGGTGCTTTGAGCGAACTGTATCATCAGGCGCAAGCTTCGCCAGCGCTCGCCAAACCGCCACATCCGTAGCGCCCAAAGTGATCGGCAAAGTCCGGTGAACAAACTGAGAAATAAGATCAACAGCGCGCGCCGGAACGCTGGCGATTGCCGCTGCCAGCAAATTATCTAGACGAGGGTCGAGTTCCTTCAGCGTAAATTCTAGATCATGCCCAACTCTCGCGAACCTACGAAGTGCTGTTGCCCACGAACCTCCATCAGCAGCTTTGGCTGCAGCTTCAAAACCAACCCATACAAGCCCGGAAGCCGTCGACGCGGGCAGAACTTTAATTGCTTCATAGACCAACCGAGCTGCAACCAGATCGGGGCTCGGCGCAACAATACTCCCTGACTTTACGTAACCCAGGGATCCAACTGCGCGCAGGACATCATCGTCTTTTTCTGTGCCTTTAAACGTCTTAAGAACTGCCGATATGCCCTCCGCACCTAACACCCCTGCGAAAGTCGCCACACAGAGAATTACCATAACCAAATTTTCATCTAACCCATTGGAAGACGACACCGCCCTCAGGCGGATAACCTCTCGCTGTACAAGAGCCGCGATTACTTGGCGACCGGAATAGCGGACCACTTCATCGGCCGGGTTAATCGCCGCGTGAACCGCAGCCGCAACTATAAACAGAGCCTGTTTATTTTCCGGCGCCAACATAAGCCATTCAGAGAACGCGCTCTCTGAGAGAGGCAGGGGTACCGTTCCAAGCGCTTCCGCAGCCGTTTCTAGCGCGGACATAAAAAGCGCAAAGGCAGGAGCATCTTGAAGAGGCTCCAGAACCATCGTTGACGTAGTAAAAATGTCGGCAGCGCGACACCGAACAATGACGTCTCTCCAAAAGCTAAAGTCATTTCTGCTGAGAAAAAGGACGCGGATTTTCTGAGGGTGCTCGATCTTTGCAAGATCGCGCAAAAACTCCTCGGTCGCGGCCAAATCCTCCTCGGGATAGTCCACGATCAATAGAGCGCCAATTTTATGCGCCAAATAGCGGCTGCGGCTTCTCAGATCAACAAAACCTGCCGCCCATCCACTATTTCTTAGTGCGCGGGCGCACTCTGCAGCCAAACGAGACTTCCCGGCGCCGCCTTGGCCTGATAGGACCTTGGCCGAGATTTTAATGGGTGAGTTTGCCCACTCATCTAAGGCTGCCAATGCATCGTTGCGGCCTTCAAACCGGGAAAGCTCGCAACGCCACCCCAACATCGAAAAAATATCGGGATTTTTTTGAAGCTCACGCCAAGGAAGAGGCAACTCAACTGGCTTGGATGAACCCTCTCCTTTGGCCCCATCGTCGTTTACAGCAATTACCGCCGAGATTTCTGGGCCGGCCTTAATCTCAAAGACTGATTCAATATTGATCAGCGAAATCATGCCCACCGTCGGCGCAAGAATTATGAATTATACTCCAGCCCCCAGGACTTGAAGTAGTCGCGCTCTTCGTCCCATTTCTCTGCGACCTTCACGTGCAGGAAGAGGTGAAGCTTGCGCTCGAGCAGGCGCTGCAGCTCGCCGCGCGCGGCCGAGCCGATGGCCTTGATGCGCGCCCCGCCCTGCCCGATGACGATCTTGCGCTGGCCTTCCTTGCGCACGTAGATGACCTGATTGACCCTGGCGCTGCCGTCCTTCTGCTCTTCCCAGCTTTCGGTCTCCACCGTGAGGCTGTAGGGCAGCTCCTCATGCAGCTGGCGGAAGGCGTGTTCGCGCGTCACCTCGGCCGCCAGAAGCCGGGCCGGCATGTCGGTCAGGTCGTCCTCCGGGTAGAGGAACGGACCGTGGGGCAGCCGCGCGGCGAGCTGTCGCTTGAGCTCGGCAACGCCGTCTCCGGTCTCGGCCGAGATCATGAACGAATCGCTGAAAGCGTGCAGGCCGTTGAGCAGCGCCGCGAGGCCGAGCAGCGCCGGCCGCTTCACCAGGTCGATCTTGTTGAGGGCCAGGGCGGCGTCGAGCTTACGCTCGGCCAGGCCCGCCGCGATGGCGCGCGTCTCCTCGTCGAGGCCGCGTTTGGCGTCGACCAGCACCAGCACGATGTCCGCGTCCGCCGCGCCGCGCCAGGCCGCGTCGACCATGGCACGGTCGAGCCGCCGCTTGGGCGCGAAGACACCCGGCGTGTCGGCGAGGATAAGCTGCGCCTGCCCTTCCATGGCGATGCCGGTGACCCGGGTGCGGGTCGTCTGGACCTTGGGGCTGACGATCGACACCTTGCTGCCGACCATGCGGTTAACCAGGGTCGACTTGCCGGCGTTGGGCGCGCCCATGACGGCCACCACGCCGCAGCGTGTGCCGGTATCGGGAGCTGTCCGTTTTTTTGCCATGGCCAGTCTTACTTCTTCGCCCGCAGCCTGGCGAGCAGGGCGGTGGCCGCGGCCTGCTCGGCGGCGCGGCGCGACGGGCCTTTCGCCGTCTCCGGCTCGTGGCCGTCGACCCGGACCTCGACCTTGATCTGCGGCCGATGCGCCGGACCGCTCATGTCGAGCGTACGATAAGAAGGCAGAGCGATGCCGCGGCCTTGCGCCCATTCCTGCAGCGCGGTCTTGGCGTCCTGCGGCGGCACGGAAAGTTCGGCGACCAGCGGGATGAAGCGCTCCGCCAGGAACGCCCGGGCGCGCTCAATGCCGCCATCCTGGTAGAGCGCCGCCACCACGGCCTCGAAGGCGTCGGCCAGCACCGCCGGGTTGTCGCCGCCGCCCGCCTGGGCTTCGCCCGGAGACAGTCGCAGGTAACGGCCGAGATCGATGGCGCGGGCAACGCTGGCCAGGCTGTCGCGGTTGACCAGGGTCGCGTACCGCCGGGCGATGTGGCCCTCGCCATCGTCGCGATAGCGCTCCAGCAGCAATTCGGCGACGACCAGACCGACCACCCGGTCACCAAGGAATTCCAGCCGGTCGAATCGCTCGGACGGAGCCGAAGACTTCGCCTGCCCGCCGAGGCTGGAATGCTCGAGAGCGGCCTGCAGCAGCATCCGGTCGCCGAACCGATGGCCGAGAGCGGTTTCCAGCGACCCGAGGTCGCCTTGCCCTGCGCCGCTTTTACGTTTGGGCACCAGCGCCCCGGCAGTCAGTTGATCGCCGTGAACAGGCGGCTGAAACGCGTCGCCGCCGGCCATCTCCAGAACTGGTACCAGGAGGCGGTTCCATCGGTCGAGAAGAAGAGGATCTCCGCGCGGCCGACGAGATTCTCGACCGGGATGAAGCCGACCTCGCGCAGGAAGCGGCTGTCCTGCGAGTTGTCGCGGTTGTCGCCCATGGCGAAATAATGTCCCGGCGGCACCGTGTAGACGTCAGTGTTGTCGGCGATGCTGTTGTCGCCGAGTTCGCGGATGCGATGCCGACGGCCGTTGGGCAGCGTCTCCATGTACTGGAAGGCGCGGCCTTCGTTGTCGAAATAATCCTCGATGCGCTCGCGCTTCACCGGCTCGCCGTTGATGTGCAGGACGCCGCCGCTGACCTGCACGCGGTCGCCGGGCAGGCCGACGATGCGCTTGATGTAGTCCGTGCGCGGGTCGCGCGGCAGCTTGAACACGGCCACGTCGCCGCGCTCGGGCTCGCGGCCGAAGATCCGGCCGGAGAACAGGCGCACGCCGTAGGGCAGCGAATAGGTGCTGTAGCCGTAGGAGTATTTGGAGACGAAGAGGTAATCGCCGACCAGCAGGGTCGGAACCATCGAACCCGACGGGATGTTGAAGGGTTCGAAAGCGATGGTGCGGATGCCGAACGCGATGAGAAGCGCGATAAGGACGGTCTTGACCAGCTCGATGACCCCGCCCGAGGCCTTACGCTGCATGACGCTCCTGGAGTTGGAAGAGAACACGGGGAATCGAAACGCCGCCCGCTCCGCGAAATCCGGGGGATGAAGCCCTGCCCCGCCCCCGGTGTCAAGTGACAGGCCAGGCCGGCAAACGCATAGGCCAATTTGAGTTTATTGCCCCTCTCCCGCGATCCAGGATGGGGGCTATGCAGGACTACGCCGCCGGGGCGGCCGGGGCGGCGAAACGGCCCATGAGCTGGCGCCGCAGGTTGTCGGCCCGGTCGGAACCGGCCACCAGCTCCAGCACCCGTATCGCCACGTAGAAATGGGCGGCCGCCGCCTCGCGCCGCTCGGCGGTCATCGTGGCCATGTCGAGCCGCACCGCCGCCCAGCGCGCCCGATCCTCGATGGCGCGGCCGAGGCTCTCGACATTGTCGAAGAACTCGGCGCCAAGGCCGAGTTCCTCGGCATACTTCACACACAGGCGCAGCGCGATGGCCTGGTCCTCGGCGGCCTGCACCCGCGCCGGGTCGGGCCGCGCCTCGAGCGCCACCATCGGCAGAACGTCGGAGACCTGCCCCATCTCGGACCGTTCCGGGGGCCGTGGCACCGCCGTCAGGACGCGGTCATCGGCCTCCTTCAGCACATGCTCGCTCACCAGCGAGGCGACCTTGCCGCGGATGCGCTCGAGACGGCGCATCGCGGTCGTGCTCGCGCGGTTCTGGAACGCCCCATGGGCGCCGATCACGTCGCTCACGCAGCCGCGCAGGCTGCGCACCAGATCGGCACGCTCGCCGCTGCGCGCCGCCAGCCCCGTCACCGAGCGAAGCTGCTCCTCGACGTCCTCGACCAGCGCCTCGCCGGCCAGCGCCAGCGAGCCTTCATCGATTTCGGCCTTCGCCTCGGCGGCAATGCGGTCGACGATACCGACGATGTCGGAGGGATGCTTGAGCCAGACCAGCAGCACGTCGATGACGATGTGCTGGTATTCGCGATTGATGGCATTGACCGCCTCGAGCGCGGTGACGATGGCGTCGATGTGCTCGGCCGTCGCCTTGCGCAGGGGCCGCCGCCCGAGCTTGCGCTTGAGCTCCTGCAGCACGTCGGCGATCTGCAGGTAGTCGGTGATGAACAGGATGTCGCGGTAGGCGCGCTCGCTCATGCCGGCGACGATCTCGTCGGGCAGCCCGCCGCGCAGGCGCAGCGTCCCTTTCAGGACGCTGCCGGCATAGGCCCAGAGCTGCCGGCCGACGCGTTCGATCTTGCGTGTCTCTTCGTTGCTGCAGACACGGAGGTTGGCGACCAGGCGCTGCAGCTTCTTGGCATCGGCGCGGTCGACGACCAGTTTCCAGCAGGGCTCGATCGAGCGGCGCGTGATCCGTGTGCCGATGCTCTTGGGCTCCGGATCGTCGGTGAGAAGCTCCTCGAAGGGACGGCAGAAGAGGCGCTGGAGCGTGAGCTTGCGCGCCAGCTTCATCCGCACCAGGCGCGGGCGCATCTTCGACATCAGGGCTTCGACCGCCCCGCCGCCGCCGAAATCGGAACGACTTTCCTCGAGAACGCCGACGATCTCGCGGAACTTGGACGGCGACAGCTTGGAAAGACGTTTTTCGATGAGCGTCAGCTCATCGCTTCGCTCTTTCATGTCCAATCGCCTTAAACCGTTCCAGGCGGAGGACCAGCTCGATATCGACCTTGCCCGACAGCCAGTCTTCGTGTGCCCTGATACGCGTGCGCTGCAATGACTGGCTGAGGTCCCCCCAGGTGCGCCGCGCCCGGCTGCCCACCTCGCGGCGCGGCATGATCGGCATCAGGCGCAGCATTTCGCCCACGGCATCCTGCGCCAGCTCGCGATTGCCGGGATCGGTTTCGCGCCACAGGGTGACGATCGGCCGCCAACCGTCGAGCATCCAGGTGAGCTTTGCCATCAGCGCGTCGATGCGCTCCTGGCTCACACGCCAGTCGTTGAGCGTGCCGCGCATGTCGGCCGCGTAGCGGTCGACGCCGCTGGCGATCGTGCGGGCGCTGCTGGCTGTCTCCTCGGCGATGCTCACGCAGACGCGCGCGCTGTCCGTCGCCTCCGAAAGATCGCGGTCCGCCCAGGTCTCGAGATCCTCGGCGTAATCGGCGATGTCGGCAATCAGCTGGCGCAGCCGGCAGGTGTAGTTGAGGCCGGGCACGCCGATCGGCGCCACGGTGCTCGCCCAGCGCTCGAGCCGCGCGTAAAAGTCATCGGCGGTCATCTTGAAAAGAGCGGCCACGCGCGACAGGATGTCCTTAACCCGGGCACGGCCCGCATCGTGCGTCAGATCGGCAGGGCCGATCTGCAACTTGCCGCCAGAAAGCTGGCGTACGGATTCCGTCACCAGGAAGAAATTGGTCAGGAGCTTTTCGCTCTCGTCATCGCCGGTGGCCTGACGCGCCGCCTCGGCGCTGGCGGCGCCGGCAAGACCGGTGCTCTCGACGTTGAGTGCCGCATCACGGATCCCGGTGGGGGACGAAGCCGGCAGCCCCTCGATCTGCTCGCGCAGCATGCGGTCATGCACCGTCATGACAAAGACCGACGGCAGACTGCGCCACGGGATTACATACGTATCGCGACCTCCGGCGAGCCCCGGCACGAGGAGCTCGAGACCGCGGTCTTCCTGCGTACGCACGCGCGAGAACGCCAGAACCGGCGTGGTGAACGGCACCACCGCGCCGCGTTCCTCGAACGTGGCTGGCCAGAAATTATCGTGCTTCTGGGCAGAGGCGGTGACGGTCATAACAGCCGGTCTGGTCTGGGAAACGGCCGACTCTAGTCATTTGGACGGGTTTGCCAAGCTGATATGCGTTAACAGTCCGCCTCGCCGTTGTATTAGCCGCTTACGGGATCGCGGCGCGGTACGGCGGAGATAATCACGATGGCCTGAGCCATTGGCGGCTCGTCAGTGAGCGAGACATCGATCTGCGCTTCCATGCCCGGCGGTATCAGCGACTGCAGTCGCGCCAAGGCACCGCCGGTCAGTTTCATCGTCGGACGACCGCCCGGCAGATTGATGACGCCCATGTCCCGCCAGTAGACGCCGCGGCGGAAGCCGGTCCCCAACGCCTTCGAGCACGCTTCCTTGGCCGCGTAGCGCCGCGCATAGCCCTCGGCACGCGCCGCCCGGCCTTCGCATTTCTGCTGCTCGAGCGGCGTGAAGATGCGCTCGATGAAACGCCTTCCATAGCGCTGCAAGGTGGCCTCGATGCGAGTGATATCAATCAGATCGCTGCCGATACCGAGAATCACCGTGAACTCTCCGCGATGTCCGTGCTGCCCAGCGCCTGGGCAATCTCGCGGATCATCTTGTTGAAGATGGCCTGGGCGAAGTCCGGGTAGTCGCGGGCCACGACCACGAAGGCGCCGGGGCCGCCGATCACGTCGCGCTGGTAAGCCGCCACCAGCCGCTCGCCCCGTTCCGCGAGGCTCGATCCTTCCTTGACCACCGCCAGGGCGTTGATGGTGATCCCCATCCGTACCGCCTCGTCACGGGCCACCGGTGCCGGCACGTGGCTGCGATTGTCCGGTCCGTCGCCCGAGACGTCGATGACCGCCTTGTCGGCGGGGATGGGGCTGGACCGGATCAGGGATGTGGCGTGGGCAATGGCATCGCCCAGGGCGTTGTAGCTCTGCGGGGTGCGCGGCGCGTCGAGGATGCGGTCGGCATAGGCCTCGGCGCTCGGCTGGTCATGGACGCGTCCCCATTCGACCACCGTGCGCGCCCCGCCCGGCGTGCCCCATTCGACGAAGGCGACGGCGATCGCCCCCCGCCGGCCGCTGGCTATGGCCTTAAGGATCCGGGGATCGGAGATAGCCGCGGCGTAGCCCTCGCGCTGAAAGCGGAACTCCTCCGGATCGATGCTGCCCGAGGCGTCGACGCAGAGCACAAGCAGGAGATCGACCGGCTGGGCGGCGACGCGCGCCGGCAGCAGGCCGGCGACGAGCAGGACCGCCGCGAGAAAGAGCCCCCGGCCCGGCACCTTAAGCCGACGCCTCGCCCGCGGCCGCGGACCGCGCCTTGTCCATGAGCGCCCGCATGCGCCGGATGGCGCTGTCGAGGCCGCTGAAGATCGCCTCACCGATCAGGAAGTGGCCGATATTGAGTTCGACGATAGTGGGGATGGCCGCCACCGGCGCCACCGTGTCGAAAGTCAGTCCATGCCCGGCATGGCATTCGAGCCCGATCGCCTCGGCGTGGGCTGCGGCCGTGACGATGCGCTGCAGCTCGTGCTTTACCCGCGTCCCACCGGCATCCTCGAGATACGCCTCGCAGTAACTACCTGTGTGCAGTTCGACCACCGGCGCTCCCAGCTTCACGGCCATGTTGAGCGCCGCCGGATCGGGCTCGATGAACAGCGACACCCGGATGCCTGCGGCCTTCAGGTCGTGGACGTAGCGGCGCAGATGATTGTGCCCCTTCACCACGTCGAGGCCGCCCTCGGTCGTGCGCTCCTCCCGCTTCTCCGGCACGAGGCAGGCCGCGTGCGGCTTGTAGCGCAAGGCGATGGCCAGCATCTCGTCGGTCGCCGCCATCTCGAAATTGAGCGGCCGATCGACCTCGTTGGTCAGCCGCGCAATGTCGTCGTCCGAGATATGGCGGCGATCCTCGCGTAGATGCGCGGTGATGCCATCCGCCCCGGCCTGGGCGGCGAGCTTCGCCGCACGGACCGGATCGGGAAAGCGACCACCGCGCGCGTTACGGATCGTGGCGACATGATCGATGTTGACCCCGAGCCGGAGTTGACGCGCGCGCATGGGACCCCTCTTACCTTCTCCTACTGCGACTAGCGGATGACGCCGCAGGCAATACGCCCACCGCCGCCGCCGAGCGGGGCCGGGGTGTCGTCGAAATTGTCGCTGCCGGCGTGGATCATCACCGAACGGCCGACGAGGTCGCTCGTCTTCAGCCGCTTGGCGATGCTGGCGAACGCGGCCATGCCGTTGGAATCGACAGTCAGGATCGGCAGGTCGCCGAGATGGCTGTCGTCGGTGTGGGGGCCGCGATGCTTGTTCGTCGTTTTGGGGTCGTAGTGACCGCCCGCGGCCATGCCGGCCGCCGGCTGATTATTGGCACCCGGCCCCGGACCGCAATTCGGATTCTGATGGATGTGGAAGCCGTGCAGACCCGGCGGCAGGCCGGTCAGCAGCGGCTCGATGAGCAGGCCCTGTTTCGTGTCGCGGAAATTGATCGTACCGATGGCGTTGCCGACCCCTTCGGCGTTGATCAGGTTGACCGCGGCGCTCTTGGTCTGGGCGCTCGCCGCTCCTGCAACGGATACAAAAGCCATAACAACGGCCGCGCCGATAGTCAGTTTCAGTCCCCGCATCGTTTTCTCCCTGTGGCTTATTGTTGGTGAACAGCCTTAACCCCGCGCGCGCTCCACTGAATTGATCGCCGGCGTCGCGCGCAACGCGGCAATGATGTTGGACAGATGCTTGACGTCCCGCACCTCGATGTCGATCAGCATCTCCCAGAATTGCTGGGTGCGGTTGGTGATCTTGAGGTTGGTGATGTTGCCGAGGTTTTTGGCAATCACCGTCGACAGAGCGCCGAGGCTGCCCTGCTCGTTCTGCACCACGAGGGCGATGCGCCCGACGCGTGAATCGGGTTCCTCCTGCGATTCCCAGGAGACATCGAGCCAGCGCTCCGGCGTCTCGGCGAAGCTTTCCAGCGTGTCGCAGTCGATGGTGTGGATGGTGACGCCCTTGCCCGTGGTCACGATACCGACGATACGGTCGCCCGGCAGAGGATGGCAGCAGCCGGCGTAGTGCACGGCCATGCCGGGGATCAGGCCCTTGATCGGCAGGGAGGAGCCCTTCTCCTTCTTCTTGCGGGTGCGGATCGGCACGACATTGGTCGCGGCCTTCGACTCCTTGGCGCCCGGAAAAATCGCGTTGACCACCTCCCGGTCGCTCTCCAGCCCTTCGCCGACCATGGCGTAGAGATCGTCGACATCCTGGCACTTGAACTGCTTGAGGACGCCTTCCACCGCCTTCTCGGTGAACTCGTGCCCGTCGCTCTTGAAGATTTTCTGCAGCATCGAGCGGCCGAGATCGATGAACTGCGCACGCTGCTGGGTGCGGATGAAGCGGCGCATGCGGGCGCGCGCCTTGCCGGTGACGACGAAGCGCTCCCAGGTGGGTGACGGCGTCTGCGCCTTGGAGGTGACGATGTCCACCTGGTCGCCGTTGTTGAGCACGGTGCGCAGCGGCATCATGCGGCCGTTGATCTTGGCGCCGACGCAATGGTCGCCGACCTCGGAGTGAACGGCGTAGGCGAAGTCGACGCTGGTCGAGCCGCGCGGCAGCCCGATCAGGTCGCCCTTGGGGGTAAAGCAGAAGACCTGGTCCTGAAACATCTCGAGCTTGGTGTGCTCGAGAAACTCTTCGGGGTTCGAGGCGTGCTCGAGGATGTCGAGCAGCTCGCGCATCCATCGGTACTGCCTTCCGTCGCGCGGGCCCCCGCCGCCGTCCTTGTAGCTCCAGTGCGCGGCGACGCCGAACTCGGCGACGTCGTGCATCTCCTTGGTGCGGATCTGCACCTCGATGCGCTGGCGCTCGGGCCCGTAGACGCCGGTGTGCAGCGAGCGATAGCCATTCGGCTTGGGAATGGAGATGTAGTCCTTGAAGCGTCCCGGAACGACCGGGTAGCGCGAATGCAGGACACCCAGCGCCCGGTAGCACTCGGCCGTATCGGCCACCACCACGCGAAAGGCCATGATGTCGGACAACGCCTCGAAGCCGACATTCTTGCGCTGCATCTTGCGCCAGATCGAATAGGGTGTCTTCTCGCGGCCCGAGACCCAGGCCTCCAAACCCTCCTCGGCCAGCACGCGCTTGAGCTGGTCGGTGATGCGCGGGATCAGGTCGCCGCCTTTCTCGCGCAGGAACGACAGGCGGGCGAGCAGCGAGGCGCGCGCGTCAGGATTGAGCTGGGCGAAAGCGAGATCCTCGAGCTCCTCCTGGATGGCGTGCATGCCGATGCGCTCGGCCAGCGGCGCGTAGATCTCCATCGTCTCGCGCGCAATGCGCACCCGCTTCTCCGGGTTCTCGATGAAATGCAGCGTGCGCATGTTGTGCAGCCGGTCGGCCAGCTTCACCAGGAGGACGCGGATGTCCTCCGACATGGCGATCAGCAGCTTGCGGAAATTCTCGGCCTGCTTCGACTGGTCGGATTGCAGTTCGATGCGGCTGAGCTTTGTGACGCCGTCAACCAGGCGGGCGACCTGCGTGCCGAACAGCCGCTCGATCTCCGGCAGCGTGGTCAGCGTGTCCTCCACGGTGTCGTGGAGCAGCGCGGTGACGATCGACGAGCCGTCGAGCTTGTAGTGCGTGAGGATGCCCGCGACTTCGAGCGGGTGGGAGAAGTACGGGTCGCCCGAGGCGCGTTTTTGCGCCCCGTGCACCTTCATCGAGAACACGTAGGCGCGGTTGATCGCGTCCTCGTCGGCCCCGGGATCGTAGGCCTTGACCCGCTCAACCAGTTCGAACTGACGGATCATCGCGTCCAGCTACCTCGTTCGACCGTCCGCTCCTTCACGTTCGGCCGGCCGGGCTGGACGCCCGCGCGGACGGGGCCGTTTTAAGCCTCGTCGCCAGCCTCGGCCTTGCCCTCACCGCCGCCGGCGACGTCAGCTTCGCCCTCGTCGCCGTCTTCGGCGTTCATGTCGAGCTCTTCGCCCTCGGCGCCGTCCTGGATTGCCTCGTAAGGCACGCCGGCGACGTTGGAATCCGCCGCGAGCAGTTCCATCGCGTCGTCCTCGGGCTCGTCGCTCTCGACGTGCTTCTGCAGGCTGGAGATTAGATCCTGACGCACGTTGTCGAGATCGATCGAGCCTTCGGCGATCTCGCGCAGCGCCACGACCGGATTCTTGTCGTTGTCACGTTCGACCGTGAGCTCGCCGCCGCCCGAAATTTCCCGCGCGCGCTGCGCCGACAGCAGCACCAAATTGAAGCGGTTCGGGACCTTGAGAACGCAATCTTCGACCGTTACGCGAGCCATCGGCGGGGGATCTCCAACATCGGAAGGTGAACGAGCAATATAATTGCCGAACGCCGGCTTAGCAAGCCTTTACAAAGGGTTCTGACGTGCCGGCTAAGTCCCTACGGGGCCTTGCACAATCGGCTCGGCGATTGCGTCTCCGGGCAACTCCGCCAGCAGAGTCGCCACAGGCATCCCGGTGGCCGGATGCACCCAGCCGGGCGCCACCTCCGCCAGCGGTTTCAGGACGAAGGCCCGGGCCGCCATACGGGGGTGCGGCAGCATGGGTGCTGCGTCCCGACACAGGCCGTCATAGTCGATCAGATCGAGGTCGAGAGGCCGCGCGGCGTTCACGGTATCGGGCCCACGCACGCGCCCCATTGAGGCTTCGACCCGGTGCATCGCGGCAAGCAGAGCCTCCGGACCGAGCGCGGTTTCAACCGCGATCACGCCATTCACGTACCAGGGCTGACGCTTCGCTTCGGATTCAGGCCAGGGTGGCGAGCGATACCAGCGCGAACGGCGCACAACGCGAACCCCTTCCCTCTCCAGTGCCGCCAGAGCCGCCTCGCAATTCGCCTGCGGCGAGCCTCCGGGCCCGGCGAGGTTCGAGCCGACGGCGATCAGGATCATGCCCGCCGCCGCACGCGCCACGCGGGGACTTGTCCCGCGGAAACCGGAACGTTACACATGCGGGCATTGTGCGTTGAACGCATTTGAATTGTGACGTCTTTAGGAGTTTTCGATGACGTTTTATCCGCAAGAACGTTTGGCATTGTTCATCGACGGCGCCAACCTCTATTCCGCGGCGCGTGGGCTCGGCTTCGACATCGACTACAAGCGCCTGCTCACCCTGTTCCAGGGCAAGGGCCGCCTGCTGCGCGCCTTCTACTACACCGCGCTGGTCGAGGATCAGGAGTATTCGCCCATCCGGCCGCTGATCGACTGGCTCGACTACAACGGCTACACCATGGTGACCAAGCCGGCCCGTGAGTTCACCGACGTCAACGGCCGCCGCAAGATCAAGGGCAACATGGACATCGAGCTGGCCATCGACATGATGGAGATGGCAGAGAAGCTCGACCACGTGGTGCTGTTCTCCGGCGACGGCGATTTCCGCCGGCTGATCGAGGCGGTGCAGCGCCGCGGCGTGCGCGTCACCGTCGTCTCCACGGTACGCTCGCAGCCGCCGATGGTCTCCGACGATCTCCGCCGCACGGCGGACTCCTTCGTCGATCTCATGGACCTGATGCCGCACATCCAGCGCAGCAACGGCGAGCGGCCGATGCGAGAGGCGCGCGAGAACCGCCCGATCCCGACACCGGCCGACCCGGACCGCTACGTCCAGCCGGAAGCCGCACGCACCTAATCTGCACGCCGTGACGCCGGGGCGAGCCACTCCGGGACGAGATTGCCCGCTCTGCCCGCGGCTCGTCGCCTGCCGCAACGAGCTGCGACAGACCTTTCCGCTCTGGCACAACGCGCCGGTGCCGAGCTTCGGGCCCGAGGATGCGCGCCTGCTGATCGTCGGGCTGGCCCCCGGCCTCAAGGGCGCGAACCGCACCGGCCGGCCGTTCACCGGCGACTATGCCGGCGACCTGCTCTACGCGACGCTGGCCAAGTTCGGCTGGGCCAAAGGCCGCTATGTGGCCGGCCGCGATGACGGCGTCTGGTTGCCAGACACGCTGACCCTGACGGACGTGCGCATCACCAACGCCGTGCGCTGCCTGCCGCCGCAGAACAAGCCACTGCCGGCGGAGATCAACACCTGCCGGCAATTCCTGCTCGGAGAACTAGCCTCCCTGCCGAAGCTGCGCGCCGTGCTGGTGCTGGGCCGTGTGGCACACGAAACGATGCTCGGCGCGCTCGGCCTCAGAAAGAGCGCCTATAAATTCATGCACGGCGCACTTTATGACCTGCCGAGCGGCCTGATCCTCGCCGACAGCTATCACTGCTCGCGCTACAACACGAACACCGGCACGCTGACGACGGAAATGTTCGAGCAGGTCTTCGAGAGCCTCCGCGGGCGGCTCGCCTAGCGGCGGTGGCTCATCAGGCGCGCTTTCTCGCGCTTCCAGTCGCGGTCCTTGATCGTGTTCCGCTTGTCGACGTTCTTCTTGCCTTTGGCCAGGCCGATCTCGAGCTTGGCGAAACCCTTGGTGTTGAAGTAGAGCCGCAAGGGCACGATGGTCATGCCCTGGCGCTGCACCGCGCCCATCAGCCTGTCGAGCTCGCGCCGCTTGACCAGCAGCTTGCGCGGCCGCTTGGGCTCGTGGTTCAGGCGGTTGCCGCCGTGGAATTCGGGGATATGGGCGTTGAACAGCCAGAGCTCGCCGTCGCGCTCGCCGGCATGAGCCTCGGTGATCTGCACGCCGCCGGCGCGCAGTGCCTTCACCTCGGTGCCGGTCAGCATCATGCCGGCCTCGAGCGACGACTCAATGAAATAGTCGTGCCGCGCCTTGCGGTTCTGGGCGACGAGCTTCTCTTCGCGCGGGGCGCGCGGCATGGCCGGAGGTTTCGGGCCGGGCCTAGTTCAGCAGGCCGGCGCCGACCATTGCCTCGCGCACGCGCTGCTTGGTCGAATCCTGCGGCTCGACCAGCGGCAGGCGGACCTTGGCGTCGCACTTGCCCAGCAGGTTGGCGGCGTACTTCACCGGCCCCGGCGAGGTCTCGACGAACAGCGCCTCGTGCAGCGGCATGAGGCGGTCATTGATCGTCCCCGCCTTCTTGAAGTCGCCGGCGAGGCAGGCGTTCTGGAATTCCGACACCGCGCGCGGCGCGATGTTGCCGGTGACCGAGATGCAGCCGTCGCCGCCCACCGCCATCTGGGCGAGCGCCAGACCATCGTCGCCCGAGAGCTGGTTGAACTTCGGGCCGATCAGGCGGCGATGCTTGACGAAGCGGTTGACGTCTCCCGTCGCTTCCTTGACGCCGACGATGTTGGGCAGCTTGGCGATGCGGGCCATCGTCTCGGGTGTGATGTCGATCACGCAACGCGGCGGGATGTTGTAGACGATGATCGGCAGATCGACGGCTTCGGCGATCGCCTTGTAGTGCTGGTAGAGGCCTTCCTGCGTCGGCTTGTTGTAATAGGGCGTAACGATCAGCGCTGCGTCGGCGCCCGCCTTCTTGGCGTGCTCGGTCAGCGCGATCGCTTCCCGGGTCGAGTTCGAGCCCGTGCCGGCAATCACCGGCACGCGCTTGCCGGCGGCCTCGATGCACAGCTCGACGACGCGCTTGTGCTCGTCATGCGACAGAGTCGGGGATTCCCCGGTCGTGCCGCACGGGACCAGCCCATGCGTTCCTTCCTTGACCTGCCAGTCGACGAAGGATTGAAAAGCCTTCTCATCGACATGGCCGTTCTTGAAGGGCGTAATCAGGGCGACGAGCGAGCCTCGGAACATGGCCATTTCTCCTTACGAACGGCCAACATAGCCCCCGCCCCGCCGCCCCGCAACCGGCGTCCGGAAGGCTGGCAATGGCGCCCCGGCGTCCATTAATATCCGCCGCCATGACAGTACGCCGCGTCTACCAGGCCACCGCGCTCGCCATCGTCATTCTGGGGCTCCTGGCGGGAGCAGGCCGGGCGCAGGCACCCTTGCCGCCGCTCCTCTCGGCCGAGCAGCGCCAGCTTCTCGGCCGCGCCTTCGACGCGCTCGACGCCGGCAAGGCCGACGAAGGACGTCGGCTGGTCAACGAGAGCAAGGACCGCGGCGCCACTAAAATCTATCGCTGGGCCGAGCTGCAGCAGCCGCGTTCGGGCGCTTCGTTCGAAGATATCGCCGCCTTCATCGATGCCAATCCCGACTGGCCCAACCTGGATGCGCTGTCGCGCCGGGCCGAGGAATCGCTGGTCGACCGGACGGACGATTCCGTGGTGCTCGCCTGGTTCGCGCTGCGCGGCCCGGTCACCGCCGACGGGGCCATGCGTTACATCGAGGCGCTGATGCGCAGCGGCAACCGGGCGAAGGCGCACGAACTGATCCGCGCGACCTGGGCCGGCAGCTCCTTCGGCGCCGCGCAGGAAGCCGCGTTCCTCAAGCGCTATCGCCAGCACCTTGATTCCGAAGACCACATTCGCCGGCTGGACCGCCTCATATGGGATGGCCGCCGCGAGGACGCACGCCGGCAGATGGCGCGGGTCAGCGAGGACTGGAAAGCGCTTGCCGATGCACGGCTGCGGCTGCAGGCCGTCTCCGGCGGTGTCGACGGCGCGCTGCGCAAGGTCCCGCCTCACCTGACTAGCCATCCGGGCCTGCTCTTCGAGCGCATGCGCTGGCGCCGCAAGAAGGGCCAGGAAGAGGGGGCGCGCGAGATCCTGCGCGAGGCCCCGGCCGATCTTGGGCGAGCCGATCTCTGGTGGAACGAGCGCGCTTACATGGTTCGACGTTCGGTTTCTGCCGGGCGCATGGCCGAAGCCTATGCGCTGGCCAAGGACCACGGCCTTAGCGGCGGCGCCGGCCTTACCGAAGCGGAATTCCTCGCGGGCTGGGTGGCCTTGCGCTTCCTCGACAAGCCCGAACCCGCCCTCAGCCACTTCAAGCGGCTGCACGAGGTGGCACGCTTCCCGGTCACGCAGGCCCGCGCCGCCTACTGGGCTGGCCGCGCCGCAGCCGCCACGGGCGATGTCAAGGAATCGCAGGCCTGGTTCGAGCGGGCCGCGGTCCATGTGACGACCTACTACGGTCAGATCGCGGCCACAGCCCTGACGAACCGTAGCACCGCGCCCGCTCTCGCCACGCCGGCGGCGGCGCCGGAGGAGCGCCAGGCCTTCGAGCGTAGCGAATTGGTTCGCGCGGCCCGCCTGCTCAACGAGATCGACCAGTCGCAGCGCACCAAGGCTTTCATCACCAGGCTTGTCCTCAACGCCAGGACGCCCGGACAGCACACTCTCGCCTCCGAGCTCGCGACGCGCCTCAAGCGGCCGGACCTCGCCGTCTCTGCCGCCAAGCGTTCGGCGCAGGTCGCCGGCATCTCCATTCCCGATCACGGCTGGCCGACCATCGATCTCCCGGGCCCAAACCCGCCGGAGCGCGCTCTCATCCTCGCCACGATCCGTCAGGAAAGCGCCTTCGAGACCGACGCCGTGAGCCGGGCCGGTGCCCGGGGGTTGATGCAGCTGATTCCGCCCACCGCCCGCGCCGTCGCCAAGCAGCTCAATCTGCCCTCCGACAACATCGAGAAGCGGCTCCTCGCCGATCCGTCCCTCAACCTGCGCCTCGGGCGGGCCTACCTCGCGGACCTGATCGACGACTACGACGGCTCCTATCTTCTCGCCGTTGCCGCCTACAACGCCGGACCCGGGCGCGTTCAGCGCTGGCTCAGGGACAATGGCGACCCACGCAAGCCCCATGTCGATGTGATCGACTGGATCGAGTTGATCCCGATCGATGAAACGCGCAATTATGTTCAGCGAGTGTTCGAGAATCTCCAGGTCTATCGCTACCGCATCAACGGCAAACCGGTGGAAGAACGCATCGACCAGGACCTGCGCCGGCGGCGCAACGCCGAGCTGAAGCCATGAGCGGCAGCACACCGATAACCGATATCGATGCCTGCGTCTTCGACGCCTATGGCACGCTGTTCGACTATGCCTCCGCCTCGGCACGCTGCAAGGACGCGCTCGGCGCCGACTGGCAGGGCTTCTCCGATCTCTGGCGCCGCAAGCAGCTCGAATACACCTGGCTGCGCAGCCTTATGGGGCGACACACGGATTTCTGGCACGTCACCGGCGAGGCCCTGGACTACACGCTGGAGGCATTCAAGCGTCACGACCCTGCCCTGCGCGCCCTCCTGATGCAGCAATTCCTCAACCTCGACGCCTACCCGGAAGTGCCGGAAATGCTGCGCACCCTGAAGGCGAAGAAGGTGCGCACCGCAATTCTGTCGAACGGCTCGCCGACGATGCTGACGGCCGCCGTGCACAGCGCCGGGCTTACCCCCCTGCTTGATGCCTCGCTCTCGGTCGAATCCGTCGCCATATTCAAGCCGCATCCATCGGTCTATCAGCTCGTCGTCGACAGGCTGGGCGTGACCGCGAACCGGGTTTGCTTCCTCTCGTCGAATGGCTGGGATGCGGCGGGAGCCGCGGCCTTCGGTTTCCGCGCCGTCTGGGTGAACCGCGCCGGCGCGCCACGCGAGAAACTGCCGGCCCAGCCCGAACGCGAGATCCGCAGCCTCGCCGAATTGCCCGCCCTGCTCGGTCTCACCTGAACACAGAGATGCCCTCTGTAGCGCGCGAGCGGTGGTTCAGCACCGGTGACGGGCTGTCGCTGTTCATCCGTGACTGGGGCGATCCTTACGATGACCATGTTCCGGTTCTCTGCCTGCCCGGCTTGACGCGGAACTCGCAGGATTTCAGCACCCTGGCCCGCCGCCTGGCACCCCGTCGCGTCGTCTGTCCGGACATGCGCGGTCGCGGCCGGTCCGACTATGCGAAGGACTGGCAGACCTACAATCCCTCGATCTATCTCGACGATATCCGCCAGCTGCTGGCCGCTTCCGGCCTGCATCGCGTCATCATTGTCGGCGTTTCCCTTGGCGGTCTGCTCGGCCTGTCAATCGCGGCGGCGTATCCCTCTGTGCTCGCCGGCTTGATCATCAACGACATCGGCCCGGACATCGGCAGCAAAGGCGCCGGTCGCATTCTTGACTATATCAGCCGCGACCGGCCGCAGCCGGACTGGCCGTCGGCCGTCGCACATCTGCGAGCGGCGCTGCCCGATCTCACCCTCGCCGACGACGAGGAATGGCTCACTTTCACCCAAGCCACCTATCGCGAAGGCGATGACGGCCTTCTCCATTTCGACTGGGATATCAATCTGGCGAAACCAATTGCCAACCCGCCCGAGCCGATCCCGGATCTCTGGCCCCTCTGGCAGGCCGTGAGGACCATTCCCGTGCTTGCCATTCGCGGCGCGGCATCGGATATCCTCTCCGCCGAAACCTTCGCCCGCATGCAGGCCGAGAAGCCTGACATGATCCCGATCACGGTTCCCGGAACCGGCCACTGCCCGACGCTCAACGAACCTCCGGTCCGAAAGGCCATCGATGACTTCCTCAACGCGCTTTGAACCCACCCTCGCTGACGTCGAGGACGCCGCCCGCCGGATCGCCGGAACCGCGGTGCGCACGCCGCTCCTTGAATCGCCGGTGCTCAACGCCCGCCTGGGTGGGCGTCTGCTGATCAAGGCCGAGCCGATGCAGCGTACGGGCTCGTTCAAGTTCCGCGGCGCCTACAACCGCATCAGCCGGCTCGACGACGCTCAGAAGAAGCGCGGCGTCGTTACCTACTCCTCGGGCAATCACGCCCAAGGCGTTGCTGCCGCGGCGCAGATGCTGGGCATTCCCGCGGTAATCCTGATGCCGGCCGACGCGCCGGCGATCAAGGTGCGCAACACCAAGACCTATGGCGGCGAGGTCGTGCATTTCGACCGCTACACCGAGAACCGCGAGGCGCGCGGCCAGGCGATCTGCGAACAGCGCGGCGCGGTCCTCGTGCCGCCCTACGAAGACCCTTACATCATTGCCGGCCAGGGCACCGGTGGGCTGGAGATCGCGGCACAGGCGGCGGAGGCCGGCGCGACCCTCGACGCCGTGCTCGCACCCTGCGGCGGCGGCGGTCTGGTCGCCGGCGTCGCGACGGCGATTCGCGGCAAGTTGCCCAACGTGCCAGTCTACGCGGTCGAGCCGGAGAAATTCGACGACACGACACGCAGCCTGAAGAGCGGTAAGCTCGAGAGCAACGATCCGGCCGCGCGCTCGATCTGCGACGCGCTGCTCGCTCCGACGCCGGGCGACCTGACCTTCTCTCTCAACCGCAAGCTGCTCGCCGGCGGTATCGCCGTCAGCGACGACGAGGCGAAGCGCGCCATGGCCACCGCCTTCGGCGATCTCAAACTGGTCGTCGAGCCCGGCGGCGCCGTCGCACTGGCAGCCGTGCTCTCGGGCAAATTTCCCATCAAGGGCAAGACCGTTGCGATCGTGTGCTCCGGCGGCAATGTCGATACCGAGCAGTTCATCGCTGTCCTCGGTACGGTCTGATACGCCCAGACCATGGCTCTCGCGCCAGCAGCAACGCGCCCGGACCGGCGCGAGTTCTGGATCGGCATCGGCTGCGCCGCCGCCATCCTGTCGATCTGGACCGGCTTCATCCTGATCTCGCGCCTCGGCGCGCGTTCGAGCTTCAGCCCGCCCGATCTGCTGGCGCTGCGCGTCGGCATCGCCGGGCTGGTGATGGCACCGCTGCTGCTGCGCAACGGCTTTGGCGGACTCAACCTCCTCCAGGCACTGGCTCTCTCCGTGCTGGCCGGTCTGGGCTTCGCCGGCTTTGCCTTCACCGCCTTCTCGCTGGCGCCGGCGGCGCATGCGGCGGCCCTGATGACCGGAACGCTGCCGTTCCAGACCTCGGTGCTGGCGGTGCTGTTCCTGGGCGAGCGTTTCGGCGGCATCAAACTGGCCGGTCTCGGGCTTATCCTGACCGGCGTTGCCCTGATCGCGTATGAGAGCATCGCCTCAGGCGGTCCCGACTACTGGCGCGGCGACGTCCTCTTCTTCCTGGCCTCGCTCAGCTGGGCGATCTACTCGATCCTGGCGCAGCGCTGGCGCGTGCGGCCCCTGCAATCCGCGTCGATCGTCTTTCCGCTGGCCATGATTCTGTATCTGCCCGTCTACCTCCTGGCCTTCGAACCAAAGCTGCTCCATGTGCCCACCGGCGAACTCGTCCTGCAGGCGGTCATGCAAGGGCTCCTGGCTACGATCGTCTCCATGTTCGCCTTCGTGCGCGTGGTCGTGGCGTTCGGCGCGGCGTCGACCACCATGCTGACCGCCGCCGTGCCGGCGGCGGCGGTACTGCTGGCCATTCCGCTGCTCGGTGAGGTGCCGAGCTGGCTCGAAGTTGCGGGCATCGCCTGCGTCTCCGGCGGTATTGCCGCGACCCTGCTGGCGCTCCACCGGCGGCCCTGACGCTCACGCCATGGCGGATACCAGCGACGTAACAGTCGAGAACACGGGCGAAAGCTACTCCTGCCCCGCCGATACCGTACTGCTCGACGCGGCCCTCGCCGCCGGCATCCACATGCCGCACAACTGCCGCGGCGGTGCCTGCGGCACCTGCAAGGCGAAGCTCGTCGAAGGCAGCGTCGACCACGGCTGGGTGATGAGCTTCGCCATAACCGACGAGGAGAAGGACCAGGGCTACTGCCTGTGCTGCCAGTCCAAGCCGCGCAGTCCGACCATCCGCCTGCAGATGGTCAACGACATGCAGCCGCGCCAGGCTGGCGAGGCGCTGATCGTCCCGGCCGAGGTGACCACGGAGATCGTCGCGGCCCATCCGGTCACACCCTCGGTGCTTCGGCTGGCCGTGGCCCTGCCGCAAGGCGTGCGTTTCCGCTACCGCCCCGGGATGAACATGGAATTCCTGCTGCCGGGTATCGAGCCGGCGCGGCCCTACTCGATCGCCGATGCGCCCGATGGCGAGGGCAGCCCGCCCGACGGCCACATGACCTTCTACATCACCCGCCACCAGGAGGGCCGGGCGAGCGGCTGGCTGCACGAGAACGCCCGCACCGGCGGCTCGCTGAATCTGCGAGGCCCTTACGGCGAGTTCGCGCTGCCCGCGAGCCATGACGGACCCATCCTCGCCCTGGCGGGCGGAACAGGCCTGTCACCGATCCTTTCGGTACTCGGCCGCGCGCTCGCCGATGGCCTGGCGCGGCCGGTACGCCTGCTGTTCTCGGTGCGCGAGCAACGGGAGCTCTTTGCCTGTGACGACCTCGCCCGGCTTGCCCGCCGTCATGCCAATTTCACCTGGCAGGCAACGCTGACCCGCGACACGACACCGGGGTCCTGGGCGCGGGGCCGCATTCCCGACCTGCTGCTGAACCGGGAGGCCGTCGATCTGACCGGGCACGCCGTGCTGGTCGCCGGCAGCCCGAGCTTCGTTGACGCCTGCGCGGCGGCGGCGCAAGCTCGGGGGGCTGACGCGGCGACCGTCGTGGTAGATTCCTTCCTGCCGCGCGCGCCTGTCACCGGAGCCGCATGAGAATGCGTTTTCTCGCCGCCGTGATGATGGTCGTTTCCGCGCTTGCGTCGCAGCCGGCCGCAGCTCATCCGCATGTCTGGCTCGACAGCGTCATGACCTTCGTCTTCGAGGGCGATCGTCTGACTTCGCTGCGCCTGACCTGGACATTCGACGAGTTCTTCGGCACGGCCATCATCCGGCGCTTCGACGAGAACCGGAACGGCCGCTTCGAGCCGGCGGAGAACGCCAAGCTCGAGGCCGGAGCCTTCTCGTCGCTCAAGGATTACGGCTTCTTCCTGCACGTCACGGCCGGCGGCAAGGAGATCAAGGTCGAACGGGTCAGCGGCTTCCAGGGCTCGATCCGCAACAACCAGCTGGTCTACGAGTTCACCGCGCAACTGCCGGCACCAATCGATCCCGTCACCGACGAATTCGCCATCAGCCTCTACGACGAGACCTACTTCGTCGAGGTGTCTCTCGACGCCAACGATCCGGCCCGCTTTAGCGGCATGGAGCCCGGGCGCTGCTCCTTTGCCATCCGGGACGGCTCGGCGGGGCTGTCGAGCTTCGGCGTGGTGCCGCCGCAGAGCGTGGCGCTTTCCTGCCGACCGGCTCCATGAAAGCGCTCGCAGCGCTGCTCCTGATCCTGCTGCTGGGCGCTGGTGCTGCAGCGCAGACCAACCCGTTCACCGGCGCACCGGCTCCCGCTCCTGCTCCTGCTCCCACAGCGCAACCGACGGAACCGCCGGGCTTCTTCGCCCAGATCAATCGAGAGATCGCCCGTTTCCAACGGGATACGACACGCGAGATGTCGCAGCGCATGCGGGCCATCCGCGACGGTGAGACGCCCATGGCCCTGCTGGTCGGCATCGGGCTTGCGTTCCTCTATGGCGTCATCCACGCCGCCGGACCCGGCCATGGCAAGGCGGTTGTCATCGGTTATTTCCTGACGCGCCAGGCACGCATCGGCCGCGGCATGCTCATGGGCCTGCAGATCTCGGTCGGGCACGTGATCTCAGCCATCGTCATCGCGCTGGTCGCCGACCTCCTCTTCCGCACGGTCTGGGGCACCGCTGCCGCGGAGATCCGGATGATCCAACTCGCCAGCTATGCGCTCATCGCCATCATCGGGATCTACATGCTAGTCGAGACGGCGCGTGGGGGCGGACATCACCATCACGAGCACTGCACCATCCCCGGGCATGATCATTCCCACGATCCGCACGGGCACAGCCACAGCCACGAGCATCGGCCACAAGGCTGGCTGTCGCTGGGCGTCGGCATCGTGCCCTGCACCGGCGCCATCCTGGTGATGCTCTACGCCCTGGCCAACGGCATCCTGTTTGCCGGCTTCGTGCTGGTAGCGGCGATCGCCGCGGGCATGGCCCTGACCATGGCGGGACTGGGCGTTCTGGCCATCGTGGCACGCAACGCCATGACCCGCTGGACCGCGCATCGTGACGTCCCTGACGGCAGCGGCATTGTGGCGCGCATCTTCGACTACGCCGGCGGCGTGGTCATCACCCTGATCGGGGTTTTCCTGTTCTGGGGAGCGTACTAGCGCTGAAGCCGGTCAGGCCGTTGAGAAACAGGTCGGACGCCAGGTCGGCGAACTGATCGGGCGACAGCGCACCGTCAGGCCGGTACCAGATGCAGGTCCAGTTGATCATCCCGTAGAAGCTCATCGCCGTCGGGAAACGCAGTTCGGGCTGCGTCTTCAGGCCCGGCGCCACGGCGGCAAAAAGGTCGGCCGCCAATTCCACCAGCTTGCGCTGCTTGGCCACAATGGCGGCCCGGCCGCGTGCCGGCAAGGAACCCAGTTCGTTGATCAACAGCAGATGCTTGGCACGCGCGGTGGCGTAGAGCCGCATATGGGCACGCACGAAGGCCCGCAGACGCGTGCGCGGCTCGTCCCCTTCGTGCAGGGACGTCTCGACTGCCGCGTGCAGCGCATCCATATGCGCCTCGAGCAAGTCCTGGAGGATTTCCTCCTTCGAGCTGAAGTAATGATAGATCAGCGCCTTGGAGAAGCCGCCTTCGGCAGCGATATCGGCGGCCGAGGTCGCGTCGAAACCGCGCGCGGCAAACAGTTCCGCCGCACAGTCGCGGATGCGCTGCTGCTTCTCGCCGTAATCCTCGGCCCGGGGCCGGGCCATGGGCGGCTCAGAACACCGGGATCAGGTCTTCGGGATCGAAGGCGACGGTTTTCCCGTCGATGCCGATCTCGGGGATGGCCGGAAACTCGACGCCATGGGGCTCGATCAGGCCCTTCATCTTGAGCACGGCGGCGCGCCAGTTCTCGCGCCGCTCCTCGTCCGACAGGATGCCGAGGCCCGCGCCGCGCGCCGCTTCTTCCAACAGACGGTGCGCCGGCCGCCAGGTTTCGGGCAACTCCCAGAACTGCTCGGGCGGCTCGTAGAGAACGCCCGACAGGAAGACGTAGCCCGCCCGCAGCTGCTTGGTGATCTGCTCGCGCATCTCGTCGGTGAGCTGCGGCAGCAGCCGGTCGAGAATGGCGAGGCAGATGCCCATGTGCCGCGCCTCGTCCTTGCCGACGCAGCGGAAGGCTTCCTTGAACACAGGGATGGTCGTCTTGCGATACATCCCGTGAAACAGCGTCGCCGCGGCAACCTCGCCCATCAGGAACGAGGTGAAGAGGATGGCCAGAGGATGGCGACCGACCGCCCTCTTGTAGCCTTCCCAATAGCGCCCGCCGTTGTGATAGAGCCAGAGCACGTTGTTGCGCGCGAGCTTGCCCAGCGCCGTTGTCGGCTCGTAGCCCAGCGGACCGCCGGGTGTGAGGGCCTGGATCGCGCGCTGGCAGACCTCCTCGTGGTTGACCTCGTCGCGGGTCACCGAAAAGAAGCATTTGCGCACCGGATCCTCCTCGTGCGCCTCGTAGGTGTGGATCATGGCCCGTGCGAAAACGGCCGGTCCCGAGGAGTCGAAGACCGAGAGCAGTGACCACCAGTAGGCCATAGCGTAGCGCTCGTCCGCCGAAAACGCCTTGGGATCGAGAGTGGCCCAAGGCAGCTTGCTGGGCGACCAGCCGGGATCGCGCGCCCCCTCATAGATCTCCAGCATTTTAGGCGTTTCGACCCGCCACTCGAGCGGGAAGATATTGCCTTCCTTGAAGGGCGGGGGATCGCGCGTGTCGAACAGGATGCTGGCGGCGTCCGGCATGCCACCGGGATTCGAAGGCGGTACGCGGGTCTGCGCGGCAAGGCCTTCGGCCTTTTGAGGGGACGCCATGGCTTCCTCCAGGGGATATTCGCTGACCGATCGGTCAACTAATATGAGGGCGCCCCCGCGGCAAGGCAAGCGCAAACCCACAGGCCTGTGTGTGTCAAACGAGGGTTTCGATTGCCTCACGCCGGGCGGGATTCTAGATTTCAAGAGTAAGCCTTTGGAATCACTGACGGGCATGTCGGTGTGCGCGACATGTGCGCCGACACAGGGGTACGAATGTCCCGGATGTACAACCGCGGCGAGGTCGAGCAGTTGCTCGGCGCTCTCGAGCACAGCGCGAGCCAGGTCATTCAGACAGCCGGCCTGGCCTCAGCCGACGCGCGCCGCGACAAGTTCCAGGCCTACCAGGAATTCAAGAAACGCTGCGACGATTTCGACACGCTGTCGATCCTCATCGAGCACCGCCTGAAGAACATGAAGGGCGGCAAGGAAGCCGATCTTGAGGAGAAGTTCGACGAGCTGACCATTTTCCTGCTGTCAGCGACGCTGACCGCCAGCCTGCATTTCCTGCGCATCCTGTCGGAACGCGATGCGCTGCCGCTGGGCTCACGTGATGTCTTCATGCGCGAGCTGCGCAACCTGCACCGCGCGCACGAGAAATCCCTCGATCCGCGTTTTGCCGGGCGCTTCGGCGATCGTACGTCGGCGGACATCAAGGTCGCCGAGGACATCCTGGCCGCGATCATCGAGCGGGCGCCGATGCTGCTCGACTTCGATACTGCCAACAGCGAAGAGGCCCAGAGCTAACGAGCCTCCACCCGTCCGACCTACCTCGCCCTCGCGAACCACCCAAATGGCGTAGTTGGCCACGCAATCGTTCAGGCCACACGGCAATTCAGAACAAGGGCCGGGCGGTAGAGGCCGCACCGCCACTACAATCCTAGATTGATGCCTAGTAGACTTTTTAACCGATTGTTATCCCTCCCCGCCTAGCGTTGCCGCTACACCTTAAGATTGTGTCGAAGTCAAACGGCTCGGCCCAAGGGTGTGCACGGAACTTCCGGGCGGGGATATTCATGGAAACGAGGGCAACCAATTCAGCGCCGCTGAAAGCCGGCGCGACATCGCCACAGGAACTATACCGCCTGCTCAATCTGCACGCCGCTTGGCTTGCAGAACACCGGTCCGGACGGCGCCTCGATCTGTCGCTGCGCAGGCTTGAGGGCGTCGATTTCAGCGGTGCTGACCTGCGTCGCTCTAAGTTTACCGGTGCCAACCTCTCCTCCGCCATTCTAAGCGGCGCGGTTCTGCGCGACGCCGATCTCTACACTACGAATTTCGACGGCGCAGACCTCGCCGGAGCAGACTTCAGCTCCTGCGACCTGCGCGGTTCAACCCTTCGCGAAGCGACCCTCAATAGCGCGATCTTTCGCGACACGGATTGCCGGCACGGGCACCTCCTGACCAGCACGCCGACTGAGGGCAGCGGCGTCCGCGGCCGCGAACGCGGCGTCGACTTTACCGGCTCCGAGATGAAAGCCATCGATGGTCGCGGCGCGAGCATGCAGAAGTGCTGGTTGCGCCGGGTGAATATGCACGGCTCGGACATGCGCGGCGCAAATCTCGCCGAGGCTGACCTGACCGGCGCCGACCTCAGCGGTGTCGATTTCCGGAATGCCGACCTCACCGGCGCGAACCTCACCGATGCCTGCATTAACGGCGCCTTCCTTGCCGGCGCGCGCCTGGCGGACGCCATGATCGACGAAGCTCGTTTGTCGCGTGCCGACCTGACGACCCAGACCTCTAGCGTTGCCGCCTCGGCATCAATCAGCGATCTCGTGACGGCCCACAAGAAGTGGATGCAGAGTTCAGGCCGCGTCGGCACTCGCCTCGAGCTATACGGGACCGATCTGCGTGGCGCCGATCTGAACGGTGCCACGCTGTGCGCCGCTATCCTGCGCCGCGTTGATCTATCTGGCGCCGATCTCGCAGGAGCTCTGCTCCAGATGGCAGACCTCAGCGAAGCGATACTCGCTGGCGCCCGACTGGAGAAGGCGGTGCTCGACGGCGCGAGTCTACCACGCGCCAACCTTACACGGGCCGTGGCGCGGGGGGCCTCGTTCGGTCAGATGCAGATCCCGCAGCGGAAAAGCGAACGCGTCACCGGGACATGGCCCACGAACCTCAGCGGCGCAAAACTGGGCGAGGCAGATCTGTCTGGGGCGAACTTCCGCGGTGCAAACCTGATGAACGCCGACTTTGGCGGTGCCATACTGACCGGTGCGATCCTCCTCGAGGCGAAAACCCAGCGAGCCAATTTCGCCAGCGCGATCGGCATGCCCAGCCGAAACCCTGTCGGCAATCCACCAACGGAAGTGACACCGGCGGCGGCGACTGCGGCCAAGAACAACTGACAAGTTCCCTCGCCCCCAGCCAACACCCAACGTCACGACACAACTTGACATCCGGTGCCTCGTTCTCCCTTGGCGCCTTCCCCGTAGAGCTGCTTCGCCCGCGCCTCGAACGCGCCCACCAGCCGGCGCAGCGCCTCGTGGAACAATGCGCCGATCAGCGCCTGCAACACCTTCGAGTGGAACTCGAAATCGACGAAGAAATCAATCTCCGTGCCGCCCGACGGATGCGGCGTGAAGCTCCAGTGATTGTTCATGTGCTTGAGCGGACCCTCGAGATAGGTCACGTCGATGCGTCGCGGCCGGTCGAGAGTCACGCTCGAGGTATAGCGCTCCCGCACCATCTTGAAGCCGATCACGAGGTCGGCCACCACGACATTGCCCTCGCGGCTGCGGATACGCGACGCGACGCACCACGGCAGGAATTCGGGGTAGCGCTCGATCTGCGCGACCAGATCGAACAGCTGCTCGGGCGTGTAGGGCAGCACCCGCTTCTCAGCGTGCGTCGGCATCGCGACCTAGCGGAACGCGGTCATACTGCCGCGAGTTTCGCGGCGCGCGCCGTGCGCAGACGCTCGAAATCCGCGTCGGCGTGATACGAAGAGCGGGTAAGCGGGCTGGCCGAGACCAGGAGGAAGCCCTTCGACGTCGCCATCGAGCGATAGCCCTCGAACTCCTCGGGCGTGACGAAGCGCTCGACCGCCGCGTGCTTGGGCGTGGGCTGAAGATACTGGCCAACGGTCAGGAAATCGACATCGGCCGAGCGCAGATCGTCCATGACCTGCAGGATCTCGTTGCGCTCCTCGCCGAGACCGACCATCAGTCCCGATTTGGTGAAGATCGAGGGATCGAGCCTCTTCACCGTGTCGAGCAGCCGCAGGCTGTGAAAGTAGCGCGCCCCCGGGCGGATAGTCGGGTAGAGCCGCGGCACGGTTTCGAGATTGTGGTTGTAGACGTCCGGCTTCGCCGCCACGACGGCCTCGACCCCACCTTCCTTGCGCAGGAAATCGGGCGTCAGGATTTCGATCGTGGTCGCCGGGCTGTTCTTGCGGATCTCCTGGATGACCCGCACGAACTGGCTGGCCCCGCCATCGGGCAGGTCGTCGCGATCGACGGAGGTGATGACAATGTGGGCCATGCCGAGCTTGGCCACCGCCTCGGCCACGTGCTCGGGCTCGTGCGGGTCGAGCTTGTCGGGCATGCCCGTCGCCACGTTGCAGAAGGCGCAGGCCCGGGTGCAGACCGAGCCCAGGATCATCACAGTGGCGTGCTTCTTCTTCCAGCATTCGCCGATATTCGGGCAGGCCGCCTCCTCGCATACCGTGGCGAGGTTCAGCCGGCGCATCAGCTCCCGCGTCTCGTGATATTCGCGGCTGACCGGCGCCTTTACGCGAATCCACTCCGGTTTGCGCTTCTGGACCGGGTTGTCGGGCCGGTGCGCTTTCTCGGGATGGCGGGGACGCGGATTCGTATCCAGCGGCATGGTGCTCCTAGATATGGATCACCCGGCCGTAGGCGGCAAGCACGGCCTCGTGCATCATCTCCGACAGGGTCGGATGCGGGAACACCGTGTGCATCAGCTCGGCCTCGGTGAGCTCGCCCGTACGGGCAATGCCATAGCCCTGGATCAGCTCGGTCACCTCGGCGCCGATCATGTGCGCGCCCAGAAGCTCACCGGTCTTGGCGTCGAACACCGTCTTCACCAGCCCCTCCGGCTCGCCCAGGGCGATCGCCTTGCCGTTGCCGAGGAAGGGGAACTTGCCGACCTTCACCTGATAGCCCTTCGCCTTGGCCGCCGCCTCGGTCATCCCGACGCTCGCCACCTGCGGCATGCAATAGGTACAGCCCGGAATCTTGGAGGTGTCGAGCGGATGGACGCCCTTGATGCCGGCGATCTTCTCGACGCAGATCACTCCCTCGTGGCTCGCCTTGTGGGCCAGCCAGGGTGGGCCGGCGAGATCACCGATGGCGTAGACACCCGCTTCACCCGTCTCGCACCACTCGTTGATGACGACATGGGTCTTCTCGACTTTGACCTTGGTCCCTTCGAGGCCGAGATTCTCCACGTTGCCGACGATACCCACCGCCAGGATCACCCGTTCAACCACGATCTCCTGACTCTTGCCGCCCGCCTCGACCGTTACCGTGACGTTGTTGGCGCCCTTCTTCAGCGCCTTGACCGTCGCCGAGGTGAGGATCTTCATGCCCTGCTTCTCGAACGCCTTGCGGGCGAAGGCGGAAATCTCTTCGTCTTCCACCGGCAGGACGCGGTCCATGACCTCGACCACCGTGACCTCGGCGCCGAGATTGCGGAAGAAGCTGGCGAACTCGATGCCGATGGCGCCGGAACCGACGACCAGCAGCGATTTAGGCATCGACGGCGGGACCATGGCTTCCTTGTAGGTCCAGACCAGCTTGCCGTCCGCCTCCAGGCCGGGCAGCGTGCGCGCCCGCGCTCCGGTGGCCAGCACGATGTGCTTGGCGGCGAGATCGGCGACCGGCTTGCCGTCCTTCTCGACTTTGAGCTTGCCCTTGCCCGCCAGTTTGGCGTGCCCGTCGAACACCGTGACGCCGTTCTTTTTCAGCAGATGCTTCACGCCACCCGAGAGCTGCCCGGCGACCTGGCGCGAGCGCTTGACGATCTTGGCGATGTCAAAGGAGACGTTGTCCGCCTTGAAGCCGTAAGCATCGAGGCGATGCAGCAGATGGTTGATCTCCGAGGAGCGCAGCAGCGCCTTGGTCGGGATACAGCCCCAGTTGAGGCAGATGCCGCCGAGATGCTCGCGCTCGACCAGCGCCACCTTCATCTTGAGCTGTGACGCGCGGATCGCCGCCACGTAGCCGCCGGGCCCGCCGCCCACCACGATGATGTCGAAGCTCTGTTCGGTCATCTGACTATTCCCGGTTGTTCAAGGATGAAGTCTTCCAGTCGCGACGAGCTTGCCCCGTACGAGACGATGGCTTCCCGGACAAAACTGTCCCGGGTCATCCGTCCCTGACGGAACAGACCCTCGGCGGCATCGCTGGTCGCCTTGTTCATGTACACGTTATCGAAGGCCCACGCGCCGTTGACGCATTCGTAGCGCCGCTGCACCTGCGGGCGCCCGCCACGGGTGGCATCGACGAGAGCCGCGTCCCTGCCGAGATGGACGCGAGTGATCTCCCACCGCTGGCGCGATCCGATGCCAGGGCGCTCGAGCAGGAAGCTCTCGCCATTGGCATTCAAGAGATCGTTGGGCCGGCCGGCGTAGTGCTGGCGGATAACGAGCGCCGTGATTTCGTCCGTGACGGGAAGCTTCCGCAGATCGTCTCTCGTCGCCGTTCGGGCCAACCCGAAGCTCCTGTCATAGTCGGCCCTGGATTGCGGCGTGATTCCCGCCCAGATCGTCGGAACATCCGGCTTCGACAGGGCATCCTGATGCCGGGCATCGGCCTGGCGAACGGAGGCCTCGTCGCCGCAGGAGCGCCAGGCGCCGGAGATCCATGAGCTCGGGATGTATTCCGACATCACGCAGCCCGGAAGGATGACAGCCAGAGCCGCAGCGGCCACGGAAGAGGGAATCCGTGACACGGCCATCGTTCAGATCCTGACCGGCTTTGCCGTGCGCTCGGACGCCGGTCCATCGCCGGTGTTCTCGACGCCGCGGCGCTCCAGCAGAATCATCTCGCAGTTCTCGGCATACGGCTTGTGCTCGGTGCCGCGCGGCACCACGATCAGCTCACCCGGCCCGATGGCCACCTGACGATCGCGGAAATCCATGCGCAGCCGGCCCTTGAGCACGATGAATAGCTCATCGGCCTCCGCGTGCCGGTGCCAGACGAAGTCGCCGTCGATCTTGACCACCTTGATCTCGTAGTCGTCGATCGTCTCGACGATCTTCGGCTGCCACTGCTCCGTGAACGTTCCGAGCTTCTCGGCCAGGTTCACCCGCACGCCATCCGCCATGACGCCCTCCTCAGAGGAGCATGCTCAAAGGCTCTTCGATCAGCTTCTTGAAGGCGGCGATGAACTCGGCACCCACGGCGCCGTCCACGGCGCGGTGATCGGCCGAAAGCGTCACCGACATGACGTTGGCCACTGTCACCTGGCCGTTCTTGACCACGGCGCGCTGCTCGCCCGCGCCGATGGCCAGGATGCCGGCCTGCGGCGGGTTGATCACCGCCTCGAAATGCTTGATGCCGTACATGCCGAGATTGGAGATGGAGAACGTGCCGCCCTGGAACTCCTCGGGCTTGAGCTTGTTCTCCTTCGCCCGCCTGGCGAGGTCGCGCATCTCGTTGGAGATCTGGATCAGGCCCTTGTTGGCGGCATCGTAGATGATCGGCGTGATCAGGCCGCCGGGGATCGCCACCGCCACCGAGATGTCGGCGCGGTCGTAGACGATCATGCCCTCGTCGCTCCACGAGACGTTGGCTGCCGGGATTTTGCGCAGGGCCATCGCCGTCGCCTTGATGATGAAGTCGTTGACCGAGAGCTTGTAGGCACCGTCGCCCTTGGGCGACTGGGCGTTGAGCGCCTCGCGGCCCTTGAGCAGCGCGTCGATCTCGCAGTCGAGCGTCAGGTAGAAATGCGGCACAAGCTGCTTCGATTCCGTCAGGCGCTTGGCGATCACCTTGCGCATCGTGGAATGCGGAACAAGACGATGCGGCGTCGGGCCGGCAATGACCGCGGCGGCCGGTGTCGGAGCAGCACCCGGGGCCGGACGCGCCGCCGGTACCCTGGCGCCCGGCTTCGCATCCTCGACATCCGCCTTCACGATGCGCCCATTCGGACCGGAGCCGGCGATCTGCGACAGGTCCAGCCCCTTCTGCTCGGCAATGCGTCGGGCCAACGGGCTTGCAAACACGCGGCCGCCGCCGGCTGCTTTCGGCGCCGGCGCACTGCCCGTCGCCGCAGCGACATCGTTGCGCGTCACCTTGCCGCCGGGACCCGTGCCGGAAACGCCAGCAAGGTCAACGCCCGCCTGCTGTGCCATACGCTGAGCCAGCGGCGTGGCGGCGGGTGCAGCCGCCGATGTGGCCGGTGCCGGCGCCGCAGCAGCCTTGGCGGCCGGCGCGGCATCGCCCGCTCCTGCCAGGGCCCCCTTGTCCTCGCCCTCCTCGAGGATCAGGGCGATGGGCGTGTTCACCTTGACGTTCTCGGTGCCGCCGGCGACCAGGATCTTGCCGAGCGAACCCTCGTCGACGGCCTCGACCTCCATCGTCGCCTTGTCGGTCTCGATCTCGGCCAGAACGTCGCCGGACTTGACCTTGTCGCCTTCCTTCTTGAGCCAGCGGGCGATCTTGCCCTCGGTCATGGTGGGCGAGAGCGCGGGCATCAGCACCTTGATTGGCATGGGCGCCTCCGCTCAGCTCTTGTAGAGGACGGCCTTGGCCGCGGCGACGATATCGTCCGCCTGCGGCAGGGCCATCTTCTCGAGGTTGGCGGCGTAGGGCATCGGCACGTCGAGACCGGCGACGCGTTTGACCGGCGCGTCGAGGTGGTCGAAGGCCAGGTCCATCATCACGGCGGCGAGTTCGGAGCCGATACCGGCGAAGGGCCAGCCTTCCTCGACCGAGACCAGGCGATTGGTCTTCTGCACCGACTGCACGATCGTCTCGGTGTCGAGCGGGCGGAGCGTGCGCAGGTCGATAACTTCGGCGTCGATTCCCTCCTTGGCCAGGGTCTCGGCCGCCTGCAGCGCCTTGCCGACCATGAGCGAAAAGGCCGTGATCGTCACATCCTTGCCGGGCCGGGCGATCCTCGCCTTACCGATGGGGACGAGATGATCGGCATCGGTCGGCACCTCGCCGGACATGCCGTAAAGGATCTCGTTCTCCAGGAAGACGACCGGATTGGGGTCGCGGATTGCCGCCTTGAGCAGGCCTTTGTGGTCGGCCGCCGAGTACGGGCTGACGACCTTGAGACCGGGGCAATGGGCGTACCAGCTGGCGTAGCACTGCGAGTGCTGGGCGGCCACGCGGGCCGCGGCGCCGTTGGGTCCGCGGAAGACGATGGGGCAGCCGAGCTGGCCGCCGGACATGTAGAGCGTCTTGGCCGCGGAATTGATGATCTGGTCGATCGCCTGCATGGCGAAGTTGAAGGTCATGAACTCGACGATCGGCCGCAGGCCCATGAAGGCCGCGCCGACATTGAGGCCGGCGAAACCGTGCTCGGTGATCGGCGCGTCGATCACCCGCTTGGGCCCGAACTCCTGCAGCAGGTTCTGGCTGACCTTGTAGGCGCCCTGGTACTGCGCGACCTCCTCGCCCATCAGATAGACGTTGGCGTCGCGGCGCATCTCCTCGGCCATCGCGTCACGCAGCGCCTCGCGCACCGTCACGGTTGCCGTGGCGCCGCTGTATTCCTTTTCCACCGGAGTGGCGACGGCTTTCGGCGCCGCACTGACAGGCGCAGCCGCTGCTGGGGGTGCCTTCGCTTCGGCGGCCGGCGCCTTCGACTTCACCGAAGAGGCGTCCTCGCCCTCCTCCAGGATCACAGCGATCGGCGTGTTGACCTTGACGTTCTCGGTGCCGCCGGGAACCAGGATCTTGCCGAGCTTGCCCTCGTCGACCGCCTCGACCTCCATGGTCGCCTTGTCGGTCTCGATCTCGGCCAGCACGTCGCCGGACTTCACGGCATCGCCTTCGTTCTTGAGCCAACGGGCGATCTTGCCCTCGGTCATGGTCGGCGACAGCGCCGGCATCAGCACTTCGACGGGCATGGTCCCCTCGCGCTTTTTCGTGTTGCTTCGGTGTTCAGGCGTCGACCAGCACGTCCGTCCACAGCTCGGACGGATCGGGCTCGGGCGAGTTCTGCGCGAACTCGGCCGCGTCGGTGACGATGTCCTTCACCTCGCGGTCGATCTTCTTGAGCGCCGCCTCGTCGGCGTAGCCCTCGTCGATCAGGAACTTGGCCAGCTGATCGATCGGATCGTGCTGGGTGCGCATCTTCTCGACTTCCTCCTTCGAGCGGTACTTCGCCGGGTCGGACATCGAGTGGCCGCGGTAGCGGTAGGTCTTCATCTCCAGGATGGTCGGCCCCTTGCCGGCGCGGGCCTGCGCCACGGCGCGCTCGCCGGCCTCCTTGACCGTCAGCACGTTCATGCCGTCGACCGCCTCGCCGGGAATCCCGTAGGCCTCGCCGCGGCGGTACAGCTCGGTGCTGGCCGAGGCGCGTTCGATCGCGGTGCCCATGCCATAACGGTTGTTCTCAACGACGTAGATGCAGGGCAGCTTCCACAGCGCCGCCATGTTGAGCGCCTCGCCGACCTGGCCCTGGTTGACCGCGCCGTCGCCGAAATAGGTCAGCGAGACGTTGTTGCGACCGCTGTACTGGTGGGCGAAGGCAAGCCCCGTCCCCAGTGGCACCTGCGCCCCGACGATGCCGTGCCCGCCGAAGAAGCCCTTCTCCTTCGAGAACATGTGCATCGAGCCGCCCTTGCCCTTGGAGTAGCCGCCACGGCGCCCCGTGAGCTCGGCCATCACGCCGCGTGGGTCCATGCCGCAGGCCAGCATGTGCCCGTGGTCGCGGTAAGAGGTAATGACGCTGTCGCCCTGGATGGTCGCAGCCTGCATGCCGACGACCACGGCTTCCTGCCCGATGTAGAGATGGCAGAAGCCGCCGATCAGGCCCATGCCGTACATCTGGCCGGCCTTCTCCTCGAAGCGCCGGATCAGCAGCATGTCTCGGTAGTATTTGAGGAGTTCAGCCGGGTCGAGCCGCTCGTCCGTTTTGGATTTGCGCTTGGCTATGGCCATCGGTACCTCCCGGCGTGTTGAAGCCAGGACGATACGCTTTAATCCCGCCAAATGACAAGCCGAGCTGAACCATAAGTTATTGAAATAAATAGAAAATAAGTTATTTAACTGAATTATGGTTATGCAGCAATAATTTTATTTCCCGAAGCAGCCTTAGCCTTTGTGAAAAGCTCACGTTCCGACGTCGATACCGCAATGAAGCGCTACTACTTTAGGCGGCAGCCTGCCTCCCGCGGTGCTTCGCATAGAACCAGACCAGGACAGCGCCTGCGAGGCCCAGCGCGTCGGTCACCAAGCCCGGCACCATCAGCAGCAGCGCCGAAACGAAGAGCGCGGCCCGCGCCGGCCAGCCAATGGGTCCCCCGGCGTACCAGCCCTCGGTCGAGGAGGCGAGCACGAACACGCCCAGCGAGGCGGTCATCAGCACCTCGACGATATAGAGTGCCTCACCGCGCATCAGCAGTTCTGGCCCGAAGAAGAACATGAAAGGCACGATGAAGGTCGCAAGGCCGAGCTTCATCGCGATAAACGAGGTCTTCCAGGGATCGGCATTGCACATGCCAGCCGCGGCAAACGAGGCCAGCGCCACAGGCGGCGTGATGGCTGAAATGACCGCGAAGTAGAAGATGAACAGATGCGCGGTTAGAGGCTCCACCCCCATCTGCGCCAGGCCCGGGGCCACCACGGAGGCCGCAACCGCATAGGCCGCAGTGGTCGGCATCCCCATGCCCAGGATCAGCGCGATCAGCATGGCAAAGATCAGGGCCAGGAACTTGCTTTCGCCGGCGATGGCCAGAACCATGTTGGAGAAACGCCCGCCCAGGCCGGTGAGCGCGATGACGCCGACGATGATGCCGGCGCAGGCACAGATCGCCACCAGCTGCACCGCCTCACGCGCCGACATGGCCAGCGTGTCGACGATCGCCTTGGGACCCATGGCATGCTCGCGGCCCGACAGCCAGCTCGCCACGATGGCCGCAATGATGCCGACCGATCCGGCACGGAAAACCGAGTAGCCTATCAGCAGCATCACGATCAGCATGACCAGGGGTACCAGAAGGTACCAGCGCCTGAAGACCGAGCCGATCGACGGCAGTTCGTTGCGCGGGATGCCGTGCAGGTTGTTCTTGCGCGCATGCAGGTCGCAGTGGACATAGCAGGCGATGTAGAACAGGAGCGTCGGGATGATCGCCGCGACGGCGATGTCGGTATAGGGGATGCCAAGGATCTCGGCCATGATGAAGGCCCCCGCCCCCATGATCGGCGGCGTAATCTGGCCGCCAGTCGACGAGGTCGCCTCGATGGCCGCTGCGGTCTGACGGTCGTAGCCCACCCGGCGCATCATCGGGATGGTGATCATGCCCGAGGCCACCACATTGCCGACTGCGCTGCCGCTGATCGTGCCGAACAGAACCCCCGAAACCACCGCCACCTTGGCCGGACCGCCGCGCGCCCAGCCGACCAGCGCGATTGCGAGGTCATTGAAGAACTCGCCGGCTTTCGATGTCTGCAGGAAGCAGGCGAAGGCGATAAACAGGATGATGTAGGTCGAGGAGACATCCAGGGTGATGCCGTGGATGCCCTGCATCGAATAGATGTAGCTGAAGAAGACGTCAGCTGTGATCCCGCTGTGGCGAAGCACGCCGGGCATCCACGGTCCGACGAAGGAATAGACAATAAAGATCAACGACAGGATCGGCAGTGCGGCCCCCGCCGAGCGGCGGGTCAGTTCGAGTACGAGGAGGGTGCCGGCGGCACCGACGACCAGGTCCCACTGCGTCGGCAGCACGCCGGCGCGGAACAGCAGGTCATCGAGATTGATGGCGATGTAGAACATGATGCCGACGCTGGCGGCCATCATCAGCAGGTCGTACCACGGAACACTGTCGAGCGAATCACCGCGCCGGGCCGCATACATCGCGAAGCCGATGACCGAACCGATGCACAGGTGAATCGTACGGAACACCCAGGGATCGATGGGATGGATGTTCAAGACGACGAAATGGAAGAGGATGTAGGCGGCGCCAAGCCAGTAGACGAACTGGCCCATCAAACCGGAGAGCGTGCGTGTCCGCCCACCGAATTCGACCTCCATCGCCTTGTCGACGGCGTCGGCGGCCAGCGGCTCGGCCGGAGCGGCAGCCTGTTTTACGTCACCCATCACACTCCCCTGCGGCCGGTTTCCGGCCCCTTATGCGCTACGCGCCGCGACGGTTTCCCTCCATCGCGGCGCGCAGCCTCGTTCTCTCAAGCCGGCTCGCGCCGGCTTCGCTTCAGCCCTTGAGCTTGGGGTCGATCTTGAGGCCCTTTTCCTCGAAGTACTTTACCGCGCCCGGATGGAACGGCAGGAAGGTGTTCTTGGTCACGTTCGCCGGCAGTGTCTCCTTCGCGGCCGCATGACCCTGGACCATGCGCGGATTATTCTCCATCACCGACTTGACGATGGCGTAGACCATGTCGGCCGGCAGGTCCTTGTGGGCGATGGCGAAGTTATAGACGCCGAGCGTCTTCTGATCCTCGGTCAGCGTCTTGTAGGTGCCCTTCGGAATCGTCGATTCCGAAAGCTCCGGCATCTTCTGCCGCAGCGTGGCGATCTCCTGCGGCGTGAAGGCGAAGAAGTTGACGGCGTTCGAAGCCTCGGCCTCGGAGAAGGCCGGGAACGGCAGACCGGCCGCGAAGCCGAATGTGTCGATCAAACCGTCACCGAGCTGCGAGGTCATGTCGCTGCCACCGCCGTTGCGGATGGTCGCCTTGATGCCCAGAGCTTCCATCATCTGCGGCAGGTAGGTGCCCGGCGTGCCGGCACGGGGGCCGACGCCGAGATTCTTGCCGGCGAGCTGCTGCACCGACTTGATGCCGCTCTTCTGCAGCGCCACGAAGTGGAACATCGTGTCGTACATCGGGAAGATGGCGCGGATGTCGTTGAACTTGCGGCCTTGCGTCCATGCGCCCTGGCCGTTCCAGGCCTGCAGCGCGATGCCCATGGTGGTCATGCCGAGCTCAACCTGCTTGCCGTTGACCAGAATGACGTTGTGATTCGGGCCGTCGGTCTGGCGGGTGCTGATCGGCACCTTGATGGCGTCGGCGGCAATATTGGCCCAGACCTGACCGTAAACGGCGAAGACGCCGCCGATCGAGGCGGTGCCCATGGTCATGGATTTCGGCCAGTTGGCCGGCTGGGCCTGCGCCGGTGCCGAGGCCAGCAGGCCAACGACGGCCACAGCCGCCAGTTTCGCGATGGTGATTTTCATCGTGGGTATCCTCCTCCCGTGATGGAAAGCTCGCCCCGTTTCACGGGATCGACGCTTGAGGCCAACCCTACCCAGCGAGAGCGGCCTTGTCTATGCGAACCAGCCTTGTGCACCCCCTCGCCGGTTCCTAAGATCGCCGCTTCTTTCAGCAACTTATCGACTTCAGGAGCAGAGCGATGGATCTCGGCATAGCCGGCAGGACTGCAATCGTTTGCGCCGCCTCCAAGGGGCTGGGCAAGGCCACGGCCGTGTCGCTGGCCAAGAACGGCGTCAACCTGGTGGTCAACGCCCGCAGCAGGGATGCGCTCGAGGCGACGGCCGCCGAGATCCGCAAGGCCACCGGCGTCACCGTCACGGCCATCGCCGCCGACGTGACGACCGATGCCGGGCGCGAGGCGCTGCTCAAGGCCTGCCCGAACCCGGACATCCTGATCAACAACGCCGGCGGTCCGCCCCCCGGCGATTTCCGCGACTGGGGCCGCGAACACTGGCTGGCCGCGGTCGAGGCCAACATGCTGACCCCCATCCTGCTGACCAAGGCGGTGATCGACGGCATGATCGCGCGCAAGTTCGGCCGCGTGGTCAACATCACCTCGGGCGCGGTCAAGGCGCCGATCGACGTGCTCGGCCTGTCGAACGGGGCGCGCAGCGGCCTCACCGGCTTCATCGCCGGCCTCGCCCGCAATCCGCAGATCGCCGCCGCCAATGTCACGGTCAACAACGTGCTGCCCGGCGCCTTCGACACCGACCGCTTCCGCGGCGTCATCGCCAACCAGGCCAAGAAGACCGGCAAATCGCCCGACGCGCTGTTCGCCGAGCGCATGAAGACCATCCCCGCCGGGCGCGCGGGCCAGCCCGACGAGTTCGGGGAGCTCTGTGCGTTCGTGTGCAGCGCCCAGGCCGGTTATCTCACCGGCCAGAACCTGCTCATCGACGGGGGCGCTTATCCCGGGACGTACTAAGAGCTAGCGCGGCTCTTTTTCGTCAGCGCGGCTCTTTTTCGAAGATGATGATCTCGTCCGGCCGCGAGTAGTTGAGGATCAGCCGGGCGCGCTCGTCGAGCAGATCGGGGTCGAGATTGTTGGCGCGCAGCAGCCGCACGCGGCGCTCCATGGCCTGGCGCTCGTCCTTGAGGTCGTCGACCTGATGTTTCGCCTCGGCGATACGTTCGGTCAGCCGCACATACGCGGTCAGCCCGCGGTCGCCCTCGACCGAGTGATAGGCGAAGTAGCCGACGATGCAGAAGCCGAGAACGGGCCCCACGACGTCGCCGGCCCGCCGCTTGATTTCGCGCCAGATAGCCATGCTGGCGACGAGCGAATCATGTTGCGACTCGGAGCGTCAACCCCCGAGTCGGGGTAGAGGGCCCAAGTGATTCAAATGATTCGCAAAAAAGTTTAGGGCAGCGCTGCGAGTCGCTGCCCTAAAGCATTGGTTTATCGAATAAACCACTCATCACCCGGCGAGGGCCGGGGTCCAGGAGCCGCAAGTCGCGTCACTCGCCCTGGATGCCGGCCTTCGCCGGCATGACGTTCAGTTCTTAGGCGCCGACCTGGGTCACGAACTTGGTCGTCAGGTAGGCATCCAAGCCTTCGATACCGCCCTCATGGCCGTAACCGCTGTCCTTGATGCCACCGAACGGCGTCTCGGGCTGGGCCAGGCCGATATGGTTGATGCTGATCATGCCGCTGTCGATATGGGCGCTGATATCCGCCACCGTCTTGGCCGACTTGGCGAAGGCGTAGGAGGCCAGGCCGAAGGGCAGCTTGTTGGCGCGGTCCATCACGTCGTCGAACGAGCTGAAGCGCTGGAACATCGCCAGCGGCCCGAACGGCTCATCGGTCATGGCCTTGGCGGTATCCGGCACGTCGGTGACGACCGTCGGCTCGAAGAAATATCCCTGGTTGCCGATGCGCTTGCCGCCGGTCTGGACCTTGCCGCCCTTCTGGGCCGCGTCCGCCACCAGGGTTTCCATGGCATCGATGCGCCGCGGATTGGCCATCGGTCCCATCTTGGTGTCGGCCGCGAGACCGTCTCCGATCTTAAGGCTCTTGGTGTACTCGAGGAAGCCGGCGAGGAACTTGTCGTGCACTGCCTCATGCACGTAGAAGCGCGTCGGCGAGATGCAGACCTGGCCGGCGTTGCGGAATTTGAACGGCCCGATCATCTGCACGACCTTCGCCGGGTCGACGTCGTCGAAGATCAGCACCGGCGAGTGTCCACCGAGCTCCATGGTGGCGCGCTTCATGTACTTGCCGGCCATCGAGGCGAGATGCTTGCCCACCGGCACCGAGCCGGTGAACGAGATCTTGCGAATAACCGGAGACGGGATCAGGTATTCCGAGATCTTGGCCGGAACGCCGAAGACCAGGTTGACCACGCCCGCGGGCACGCCGGCATCGTGGAACGCCTGCGCCAGACCCATGCAGGCCGAGGGCGTCTCTTCCGGCCCCTTGAGGATGATCGAGCAGCCCGCAGCCAGCGCGGCGGCGACCTTGCGCACCGCCTGGTTCATCGGGAAGTTCCACGGCGTGAACGCCGCGACCGGACCGATCGGCTCGCGCTTGGCGAACTGCAGGATGTTGTCCGCCCGGCCGGGGATGATGCGGCCGTAGGTGCGACGGCCTTCCTCGGCGTACCAGTCGATGTGGTCGGGTGCCGCCGCGACCTCGATCTTCGCCTCGCCCAGCGGCTTGCCCTGGTCGAGCGTCAACCCGTGGGCAATCGCATCGCGGCGCTCACGCAGCAAATCCGCCGCCTTGCGCATGACCTTGGAGCGGTCATAGGGCGAGACCTTGCGCCACTCCTTGAAACCCTTGTCGGCTGCGGCGAGCGCCCGGTCGAGATCGGCGGTCGTGGCGTGAGGCAACCGGCCGAGCACCTTGCCCGTCGCCGGGTTGATGACGTCTTCGCCGTCCCTGCCGCCGTCGACCCACTGGCCGTCGATGTACATCCGCAGCTTCGGGTATTCCATGATGTCGCTCCAAATTCTTAAGCCCCTCTCCGCCGCGGAGCGGGGGAGAGGGAGGGGCCCGACGCGAAGCGTCGGGAGGGTGAGGTGGTCTGATTTATAGCGCACGAACGGACCCACCTCACCCGCTCGCTTCGCTTGCACCCTCTCCCCCGTAAGCGGGCGGAGAGGGTAATTTGTCTAGGCGTTCGCCGGGGCCGTGAATTCCATGCCGGCCATGCGGCCGACGAAGGGTTTGGTGACGTCGTCGCGGGTCAGCACCAGCTCGCCCACGCCGGGAAAGGCAACGACCAGGCGCTTGAGAGCGCGCTGGACGACCGCGGCATCGACCACGCGGTCGTTGTTCGTGCAGGTGATCTTGATCTTGTCAGCCACGGCGGATCACCGAACGTCCGGCGTAGGCCGCCTGGCTGCCCAGCTGCTCTTCGATGCGCAGCAGCTGATTGTATTTGGCGAGGCGGTCGGAGCGCGACAGCGAGCCTGTCTTGATCTGCCCGCAATTGGTCGCCACCGCTAGGTCGGCGATAGTCGAATCCTCGGTCTCGCCCGAGCGATGCGACATTACGGCGGTGTAGTGGGCGCGATGCGCCATGTCGACGGCCTCGAGTGTCTCCGACAGGCTGCCGATCTGGTTGACCTTGACCAGGATCGAGTTGGCCGTGCCCTTGGCGATGCCGTCCTTCAGCCGCTTCGGGTTGGTGACGAACAGGTCGTCGCCCACCAGCTGCACCTTCTTACCTAGTGCCGCCGTGAGTGCTGCCCAGCCGGCCCAGTCGTCTTCCGACATGCCATCCTCGATCGAGACGATCGGGTACTTGCTGCACAGGCCTTCGTAGAACTTCACCATGCCGGCGGCGTCGAGCGTCTTGCCCTCGCCTTCCATGGCGTACTTGCCGTCCTTGAAGAATTCGGTCGAGGCGGCGTCGAGAGCCAGCATGACGTCGTCACCGGGCTTGTAGCCGGCCGCCTCGATCGCCTTGGCGATGAAGCCCAGCGCCTCGTCGGCGCTCTTCAGGTTCGGCGCGAAGCCGCCTTCGTCGCCCACGTTGGTTGCGTGGCCGGCGTCGCTCAGGCGCTTCTTTAGCGCCTGGAAGATCTCCGAGCCGGCCCGCAGCGCCTCGGCGAAACTCGCCTGGCCGACCGGCATGATCATGAATTCCTGGATGTCGATCGGATTGTCGGCGTGAGCGCCACCGTTGACGATGTTCATCATCGGCACCGGCAGAACATGGGCGCGCGCGCCGCCGACATAGCGGTAGAGCGGCAGCCCCGAGGCCAGAGCCGCCGCTTTGGCCACGGCCAGCGACACGCCAAGGATGGCATTGGCGCCGAGCCGGCTCTTGTTCGGCGTGCCATCGAGATCGATCAGCGTCCTGTCGAGAGCCAGTTGATCCTCGGCGTCGCGCCCCGACAGCGTGTCGAAAATCTCGCCGTTAACCGCCTGGACCGCCTTGAGCACGCCCTTGCCGCCGTAGCGCTTCTTGTCGCCGTCCCGCAGTTCGACCGCTTCGTGAGCTCCGGTGCTGGCACCTGACGGGACTGCAGCCCGGCCGATGATGCCACCTTCCAGGGTGACATCGACCTCGACCGTAGGATTGCCGCGGCTGTCGAGGATTTCACGCCCGCGAATATCGAGAATGGCCGTCATGCACGCTCCGTCAGTGACGGGCGCGGTTGTAGCAGGCGGAGGCCCCGGTTTCAAACCGGGCAAGCGAGGCAGTGGAGCGCGGTACAGGCCTGGGACGGCTAGTCCAGGACGCTGATCATCTTGGTGATTTCGGCGGTGCTGAAGCCGTCCAGCCGGCCCTCCATGATGGCCTGGGCCTTTTCGGGGCTAACGCGCAGAACCTGGACGATCTGGCGCTCGTTGTAGCGCATGCGCTTGATGGTTTTGGCCAGGCTGATGACCTTCGCCGCTCGAATAGTGTCGTCCGTCGGATTTGCCACAATCGCCCCCGTGTGCGTTTCAAACGCCTGCGCGTCGCCACAATCATGGCGACCATATCCTAATTTTTCGACAACTTGGCCTTTTTACTTGCGGATCAGACCCCGAGTTGCTGTGCGAGGTCGTTGAAATCCTTGGCCACGACCGTCCAGTCACCCTCTGCCTTGAGGTCGGTCTTCTGGTTCGGTCCCTTCTCCGTCGGGCGCGCGATGAAGCCGGTGCTCAGCCCCTGTTTCTGCGCCGCGGCCAGGTCGTTGTTGTGCGCGGCACACATCATCACCTGCTCCGGCGGCAGGGCGAGGATGCGGCAGGCCACGGTGTAGGCCTGCGGCGCCGGCTTGTAGTGGCCCACGACCTCGGAGCCGAGGATGACGTCCCACGGCAGGCCGGCACGCTTGGCCATGTTGACCATGATGGCGATGTTGCCGTTCGACTGCGGCGCGATGATGACCTTCTTCTTGAGGCGCGTCAGACCGGAGACGACATCCGGCCATGGGTCGAGCCGCCACCAGGCGCGGTTGAACTCGTCGATCTCGGCCTCGGAGAGTTTTCCGTCGAGACCGAACTGCGGAAGGATGGCGACGAGGCTCTCGCGATGCAGGACGTCGAGGATGGTCCAGGCCCGCTTGCCGGAGCGCACGGTTTCCATCTGCGGCTGATAACGCGCCCGCCAGGCATCGGCGAAGGCGATCGGGTCGAGCTCAACTCCCTTGGCCTTGGCGAGCTCGCCCGCCTGCCGGGCGACGCTATTGCGCCAGTCCACCACCGTACCGAAAACGTCGAAAATACAGGCCTTGATGTCGGGAAGTGCCGCCACGAAACCCTCCGCTGGAAGTACCGCGGCGAGTATGGCGCAAGCCCGGCGGTCGGCAATAGTTTGATAGGCCAACTATTTGACCTGACTGGCCTGTGCGCCTACCTTAGAGCGAGTCCAAGCCGGCGACGGCTCGGCCCTTGGGAGAGCGGAATGGAACGGTCCTTCAAGCAGGAAGTCGAATCGCTGCGCCTGGGCGAAGGCGAGACCTTCCACGGCGAAGGCATCCTTGCCGTCACCAAGGCCCTGCTGCAGTCGGGCGTCAGCTATGTCGGCGGCTATCAGGGTTCGCCCATTTCACACCTGATAGACGTACTGGTCGACGCCAAGCCCCTCCTCGACGAGCTCGGCATCCATCTCGAGACCCCGACCAGCGAGGCCGCCGCCGCCGCGATTCTCGGCGCCTCGATCAACTATCCGATCCGCGGCGCGGTCGCCTGGAAGTCCACGGTCGGCACCAACGTCGCCTCGGACGCGCTGGCCAATCTCGCCTCCGCCGGCGTGATCGGCGGCGCCATGATGGTGGTGGGCGAGGATTACGGCGAGGGTGCGAGCATCATTCAGGAGCGCACCCACGCCTTTGCGATGAAATCGCAGATGTGGCTGCTCGATCCGCGCCCCAACCTGACCAGCATCGTCGACCTGGTGGAGAAGGGCTTCGAGCTCTCCGAGGCATCGAACACGCCGGTGATGCTGCAGCTGCGCATCCGCACCTGCCACGTCTACGGCCGCTTTGCTGCCAAGAACAACCGCCAGGGAACCATCTCGCGCAACAACCGGCTGCAGAAGCCGGACTTCGACATCATCCGGCTGTGCCAGCCGCCCTACACGATCGCCCAGGAGCGTATCAAGATCGAGAAGCGCATGCCGGCGGCGCTGAAGTTCATCGCCGAGCGCAAGCTCAACGAGCAGTTCGCCGGTGATATCGGCGAGGTCGGCATCATCCTGCAGGGCGGCCTCTACAACACGCTGATGCGCGTGCTGCACCGCGTCGGTCTCGCCGACACGTTCGGCACGTCACGGATCCCGCTCTACGTGATGAACGTGACCTATCCGCTCATCCCCGAGGAGATCAACGCCTTCTGCTCTGGCAAGAAGGCGGTGCTGGTCTGCGAGGAAGGCCAGCCCGAGTTCATAGAGCAGGCCATCGCCACCAGCCTGCGCCGCGCCGACATCAATACGAAGCTGCATGGCAAGGACGTCTGCCCAATGGGCGGCGAGTACACCTCCGAGGTCATGCTCAAGAGTCTCGCCGCCTTCTTCGACAAGATCGGCTCGCCGGCCATCGACGCGGCGCGCAACGCGGCCACGTCGCAGGCAAAGGCGGTTTCCGACCACAAGAACCAGGCCGCCGAGGCACTGGGCGGCCAAGTGCCTCCTCGCACGCCGACCTTCTGCACCGGCTGTCCGGAGCGCCCGGTATTCAGCGCCCTCACCCTGGTCGAGCGCGAGCTGGGCCCGCACCACATCGCCGCCGATATCGGCTGCCACAGCTTCTCAGCCTACAAGCCGTTCAACCTCGGCAATACCTGTCTCGGCTACGGCATGGGGCTGTCGAGCTCCACCGGTATCGCACCGCAGTTCGAGAAGCGCGTCATCTCGATCATGGGCGACGGCGGGTTCTGGCATAACGGCCTGACCAACGGCGTCGCCTCGGCCACGTTCAACAACGCCGACGGCGTACTGATCGTGATGAAGAATGGCTACACCTCGGCCACTGGCTGGCAGTTCCTGCCCTCGTCGATGCAGCACCGCGAGGGCGTCAAGCCGCAGGACCAGAACATCGAGAGCGCCATCCGCGGCGTGGGCGTGAAATGGATCAAGAAGGTCCAGAACTACAAGGTTGCCAACGTCGCCAGGGTGCTCAAGGAAGCGCTGACCACCGCCGAGAAGGGCCTCAAGGTCATCATCGCCGAAGGCGAGTGCATGCTGGCCAAGCAGCGCCGCGTGCGCGCCGAGGACGCCACGAACATCGCCGCCGGCAAGCGCGTGGCCAAGCCGAAATTTGGCGTCGACGAGCAGACTTGCACCGGCGACCATTCCTGTATCCGCCTCTCTGGCTGCCCGTCGCTGACGGTCAAGGACAACCCGGACAGGCTGCGGCAGGACCCCGTCGCCACGGTGGTCGAGACCTGTGTCGGCTGCGGCCTGTGCGGCGAGGTCTCGCACGCCGCCATCCTCTGCCCGAGCTTTTACAAGACCGAAGTCGTGCATAACCCAGGCGTCGTCGAGCGCGTCATCAACCGCCTGCGCCAGCGGATGATCGCCTGGATGGCGACACCGGAAGCCCTGCCCACCCCGCCGCTGCCTTCCGCCGCGAAATTCGCCGCCGCGGCAGAGTGATCGTCCAATGGCTGCCGGCGAGTTGCGTCCCGTCACGATCCTGATCTCTGCCCTCGGCGGCGAGGGGGGGGGCGTGATGACCGACTGGATCCTCTCGGCCTGCCGGGCCGAGGGCCTCACGGTGCAGGCGACGTCCGTGCCGGGTGTCGCACAGCGCACCGGCGCCACGACCTATTACATCGAGATCCTGCGCGAGAAGCTGCCGGCGGGCGCTGCCGAGCCGGTGATGGCGCTCTATCCGCAGGTCGGCGACATCGATCTCATGGTGGCGACCGAGCTGGTCGAGGCCGGCCGCGCCTGCCAGAGCGGCTTCGTCTCGCCCGACCGTACGACGCTCATCGCCTCGATGCACCGCTTCTACCTGATCGACGAGAAGATCGGCATGGGCGATACGCGCCTTGAGACGGCGCGGGTCGAGGCGACCGTGCGGCAACTGTCCAAGCGCGCCATCCTCGGCGATTTCGCCCAGGCGGCGCGGGACAGCGGCACGGTGATCAACGCCGTGCTGGTCGGCGCCATCGCCGGTACCGGCATCGTCCCCCTCTCCGCCGAAGCCCTCGAGCGCGCCATCCGCGAGGAAGGCAAGTCGGTCGACGCCAATCTGCGCGGCTTCCAGTACGGACTGAAGATCGCCCGCGGCGAGATTGTCGAGCTGCGCCCCGCCCCACGCGCCGCCACGCCCGCTCCTGCCCCAACGCCAACCGCCGCCCTCGAAGCGCTGCGCGACCGCGTGGTGCGCGATTTCCCGACCACGGCGCACGAGATCCTCAACGAGGGAGCGGCGCGCTGCTTCGACTTTCAGGATCGCGCCTACGCGGCGCAGTATCTCGATCGCCTCGAGAAAATCTGGGCGGCCGAACGAGCGGCCGGCGGCGATGGCAGCGGCACAGCCGAGACCGGACGGCACCTGGCGCTGTGGATGACTTACGAGGACGTGATCCGCGTCGCCCAGATCAAGACCCGCGCCAACCGCCTGCAGAAGGTGCAGCGCGGCTCGGGCGCCAAAGGCGAGCAGCCGGTGATCGTCACCGAATTCCTCAAACCGGGCATCGACGAGTTCGCCTCGATCCTGCCGCCAGCTTTGGGCCGGAAGCTGGTCGGCTGGGCCGAGCGCACCGGCCGCCACAACAAATTCAATGTCGGCCTGCACATCCGCACCAGCACGGTGCTGGGCTTCGCGCTGCTGCGGCTGATGGCCTCCCTCAAGGGCTGGCGACGCAACGGCTACCGTTTCGGCGTGGAGCAGCAGGGCATCGAGCGCTGGCTCGACGCCATTCGTACAGCCATGGGCAAGGACAAGGTCGTGGCGCGCGAGATCGCCGAATGCGCCCGCCTGATCAAGGGCTACAGCGACACCCATCGCCGGGGTACCGGCAACTTCCGCCGCATCATGGAAACACTCGTGGCGCCGGCGCTCTCGACCTCGAACACGCCGCCGGATTTTTACGCGAACGCGGCTGCAGCCATCGCCACCGCGCGCAGGGCGGCCCTCGCTGATCCCGAGGGCCAGACCCTCGACCGCACCCTGGCGCAGCTCGCCAGCGCGCGGGCCTAGTCTTCACTGCTCGTGATATACGGCAATGACGTGAGAGGTTTGCTTGTCGATCACGACCACAAATCCTCCGCCTAACATGTCCGGCGGCAGCTGCTCGTAAACTTCCCAGGTCATACCACCGTCCCTAATCGCGAGCGGCAAGCGCTCCCGTCCCAGCGCATCGCCTATTTCCGCGGCAGCAATCTTTAGGATCTTATCGGTCTCTGCGGACATCCCGGCACACCTCGTTTAGCGAGCGAGCATGACCGCGGGCAGCCAGGTCGCCAGGCCCGGCACGAACAGCACCGCCAGCAGCACCGCGACGCTGAACCACACGTAAGGCATCGCCGCGCGGAAGACGTCGGAGAGCTCGATCTCGGGCGGCGCCACGCCCTTCATGGTGAAGAGCAGCAGGCCGAAGGGCGGCGTGAGCAGGCCGAGCTGCATGCAGATCAGGAAAAGGACCCCGAACCACACCGGATCGATGCCCAGGCGCTGCACCAGCGGCATGAAGAAGGGGAGCGTGATCAGCATCATGCTCACCTGGTCGACGAAGCAGCCGAGGAACAGCAGGATGAGCATCATGCCGACGACGATGGTCATGGTGGACAGGCCCTGCGCCTGGACCAAGGTCACCAAGCCATTGGTGGCGCCGGAGAAACTCAGCACCTGGGCGAAGGTCGTGGCGCCGACGATGATGAACAGCACCGTGCCGGAGACGGCGACCGTGCCGAGCAGCGACTTCATCAGGTTCGTCCCGGTCAGCCTGCGGTAGAGGATGGCAGCCGCGATGGTGCCGGCGGCGCCCAGCGCCGCGGCCTCGGTCGGCGTCGCCCAGCCGCCGGTCATGGCGCCGATGACGATGCCGAAGATCAGCAGCAGCGGCAGCACATGGACCACGAAAGGCACGAGACGTGCCCAGCCTTGCGCCCCGCTCTCGTCGGCCACATCGGGTGCGAGCGCCGGGTCGAGCGTGGCGCGCAGGATGATGTAGCCGACGAAGATCAGGCTGAGCAGCAGCCCCGGCACGATGCCGCCGATCAGCAGGCCAGAGATCGAGATGCTGGCCAGGCTGCCGAGCAGCACGGCCAGCGCCGAGGGCGGGATCAGCATGTCGACGCCACCGATGCCCATGATCGGACCCATGGCCATCTTCCGGTCGTAGCCGCGCTGCAGCATGGTCGGCAGCATCAGGCTGCCGAGCAGCGCCGTGGTGGCGATGGTCGAGCCCGAGATCGCAGAGAAGATCGTCCCGGCGACGATGGCGATCACCGCAAGCCGGCCCGGCACGCGGCGGATGAGCAGCGCGATGGCGTCGATCGCCTTGAGCGCCAGGCCGGTATGGAACAGCACCTCGCCCATCAGGATGAAGAAGGGAATGGGTGTGAGCGAGAAGCTGGTCACCGACTGCACGGCGTTGCGGGCCAGCTGGGCGAGGCCCGGCTCGCCGCCAAGGAAGAACAGCGCCCCGACGATGTTGATGGCGAGGAAGGCGAAGGCCACCGGGAGGCCGAAGGCCATGACCACGACCAGGCCGCCAAAGAGCAGCAGGCTGGCATGCCCCCAATACATCATCGGCGGACGGCCTACCCGACCGACGTGGCTTCGCGCCGGCGGCCCTTCTCGCCGGCGAGCAGACGCTGGAAGCGGAAGACGAACTCGACTGCCAGCAGGACAAAGCAGACCGGCAGCGGCGCCAGCGTCCACCATTCCGGGAAGACCAGGTTCTTGATGGTAATCGAGCCCAGCCGGTAGCTGTCCCAGGTCATGACCAGGCTGTAGCGCACCAGCACGACGCAGACCGCGAAGCCGACGAGATCGGCCGTCATCTCCATCAGCCAGGCAAGGCGCGCCGGTACGGCAGCGAGGAGCAGGTCAAGCCGCACGTGCTGGCCGCGGCGCAGCAGCCAGGGCGCGGTCAGCACCGTGATAAAGAACAGCGCGTATTCGGAGACCTCGTTGGCCCAGGGAAAACCCGTGCGCGTCAGGTTGCGCAGGAGGATGTCGGCGGTGACCAGCAGCACCGCGCCGAGCAGGATCAGCGCCGCGGCAGCGGCAAGCAGGTTGAGCAGCCGCTCATAGGCGGCGGACGCGCGCTGCATGTCCGCCGCCCCCGGAGGCGGTCAGTTGCCGGCGAGCTGGCGCAGCTTCGGGCCGTTCTCGGGAGCCCGGGAGATGATCGTCCGCCACGCCGAGTTGTAGGCGGTCTCGGTGAAGCGCCTGGACTCGGCCGGGCCGAAATCGATCGCCTGGATGCCGGCCTTGGCCTGACGGTCCTTCTCGGCCGCGTTGAGCGCCACGTTCTCGGCGTCGAGCCCCTCGAGCCAGGCGGCTGCATCGCTCAGCGCCTTCTTCTGCCGGTCGTTGAGCGCCTTCCAGGCGTCAAAGTTGACCAGCACGTTGACCTCGGCCGAGTAGAAGGCCGGCTCGAGGCGGAACTTGGTAGCCTTGTCCCAGCCGAGATCGAAAATTCCCTGCGTCGGCCAGCCATAGCCATCGACCACGCCGCGTTCGAGAGCCGTGTAGACCTCGCCCGGCGCTGTGGTCACGCCGGTGCCGCCGAGGGAGTCGACCACGTCCTTGTAGAGCGGCGTCGAGCGCAGCTTGAGGCCAGTGAAGTCGAGCTTGTCGATCTTCTTGGTCAGGTAGATGTGGAACGGCACGTTGTGCGCCTGACGTGCCAGGTACCACGAATTCATCTTCTGCTGGTGGAGCTGGTTGAGGAACTCCCAGCTGCCGTTCGAACGCTGCGCCGACATCGGCTTGTCGAACAGCTTCATCGCGTCGGCTTCGGGCATCAGGTTGGTATAGAAGGCGCCAGCCGTGTTGGCCATGTCGACCACCTTGGTGCGGATGGCGTTGCCGATCTCGAACACCGGCACGGCGCGCGGGCCGCCGATGTAGTTGATCTGCACCGTGCCCTTGTTCTCGGCGTTCACCTTCTGGATAAAGCGCTCAAAGTTCTTGGAGAACTGCGTGCCTTCCTGGAAGGCCGAGACGGCCCGGAGGGTAACTTCCTGCGCGGACGCCGTGGTCGCGGCGAGTGCGATCGCCGCCGTCAGCAAGCTGCGGATCATCATGATGGTTCTCCCCTGTCCTGATTCAGTTGCCGGCGAGCTGGCGCAGCTTCGCACCGCTCTCCGGCGCCCGGCGGATCACCGACTGCCAGGCGACGTCGTTGGCCTTCTTGAGGAACTCCTGCGATGCGGCGGCACCGAAATCGATTGCCTGGATGCCGGCCGCCGCGTGGCGCTGGCGCTCGGCGGCGATGGCCGCGACCTTCTCAGCATCGAGCCCTTCGAGCCAGAGCGCCGTGTCGCTCAGCAGCTTCTTCTGCCGGTCATTGAGGCCTTTCCAGGCGTCCTGGTTGACCAGCACGTTGACCTCGACCGAGTAGAAGGCCGGATCGAGGCGGAACTTGGTCACCTTGTCCCAGCCGAGATCGAAGATGCCGGTCACCGGCCAGCCGTAGCCGTCGACCACGCCGCGCTCGAGCGCGGTGTAGACCTCGCCGGGCGCGGTGGTGATTGCCGTGCCGCCCATGGCCTCGACGATGTCCTTGTAGACGGGCGTGACGCGGATCTTCAGCCCGGTGAAGTCCAGCTTCTCGATTTTCCTGGTGAGGTAGATGTGGAACGGCACGTTGTGGAACTGCCGCGCCAGGTACCAGGAATTGAGCTTCTGGTTGTGTAGCTCGTTGATGTAGGCCCAGGTGCCGTCGGAACGCTGCGCCGACATCGGCTTGGCGATCAGCTTGAAGCCGTCCGCTTCAGGCATGAGGTTGGTGTAGAAGGCGCCGGTCACGTTGGCCATGTCGACCACGCGCGTGCGCACGGCGTTGCCGACCTCGAACGGCGGCACGGCGCGCGGGCCGCCGATGTAGTTGATCTGCACGACGCCCTTGCCGTCGGCGTTCACCTTCTCGACGAAGCGCTCGAAGTTCTTGGAGAACTCGGTGCCCTCGGCGAAGGAGGACACGGCGCGCAGGGTGACTTCCTGCGCGACGACGGGCGACACACTCAACGCCACCACGGCAAAGGCCGCGGCCGCGATCCGGATCCGGTTCATTAGGTCCTCCCTGACGTTATTTTAAGCTTAAAATAACGCCCTACGGGAGGCAAGCAACCGGACTTAAGAGAGGCTGATCGGTGCCTTCTTGGCCAGCCGGTCGAATTCCTGGAGCTGGGCCAGCAGCGCCGGCATGTCCTTGAGCCGCACCATGTTCGGCCCGTCCGACGGCGCCTTGTCGGGGTCGGGATGCGTCTCCATGAACATCGCCGCGACGCCGATGGCGACCGCGGCGCGCGCGATCACCGGCACCATGCGCCGGTCACCGCCGCTCGAAGCACCCTGCCCGCCCGGCTGCTGCACGGAATGCGTCGCGTCGATGACCACGGGATAGCCCGTCTCGGCCATGACCGGCAGACCGCGGAAGTCGGTGACCAGCGTGTTGTAACCGAAGGACGCGCCGCGCTCGGTCAGCAGGATCTTGTCGTTGCCGGTGCTGGCGATCTTTGCCGCAACGTTTTTCATGTCCCAGGGCGCGAGGAACTGGCCCTTCTTCACATTGACGGCACGACCGGTGTTGCCGGCGGCCAGCAGCAGGTCGGTCTGGCGGCAAAGATAGGCCGGGATCTGCAGGACATCGACGGCCTCGGCGACCGGCGCGCATTGATGGCTCTCGTGGACGTCGGTGATCACCGGGCAGCCCCATTTCTCGCGCACCTCGGCGAGGATGGGCAGGCTCTTCTCCAGACCGAGGCCGCGACCTGCCGCGACGGAGGTGCGGTTCGCCTTGTCGAAGCTCGACTTGTAGATAAGGCCCATGCCGAGCTTGCCGCACATTTCGACCAGCGCGTGACTGACCTCAAGCGCATGCTCGCGGCTCTCCAGCGCGCAGGGGCCGGCGATCAGCGCCACCGGCTTGTCGTTGGCGATGGTGACGTTACCGATATGGACAGGACGGGCTTTGGTCATGGCCGCTATTTACCCCATCGCCAGCGTGGCCGCTCGCCTTTTATCCAGCACACGGCGATGAAGAGCGCCGTCAGGACGAGCATCGGCCACGCCGCCAGCACATCGAAATGCAACCCGAGCGCCAGATCGTTGCGCCGGTAAACCAGCCAGCCGACCACTGCCACGATATAGGCAACCGTGGCCACCCAGCCCTGCCAGGTCACGGGCGTCCAACCCCAGCCATAACGCTTGGCGCCGAACCAGATCATGGCGGGGATTACACCAGCCGGCTCTGCTCGACGGCGGCCTTGATGAACGAGGTGAAGAGCGGGTGCGGCTCGAAGGGCTTGGAGCGCAGCTCCGGGTGGTACTGCACGCCGACAAACCAGGGATGGTCGGGGATCTCGACGATCTCCGGCAGCTGGCCGTCGGGCGACATGCCGGAGAACAGCAGCCCCTGCTTCTCCAGCCGCTGCTTGTAGTTGATGTTGACCTCGTAGCGATGGCGATGGCGCTCGCGGATGCTGGTGGCGCCGTAGATCTGCGAGACGCGGCTGCCGGGCGTCAGCGTGGCATCGTAGCCGCCCAGCCGCATGGTGCCGCCGAGATTGTCGCCGGCCCCGCGCCGCTCCAGCTGATTGCCGCGCACCCATTCGGTGAGCAGGCCGACGATCGGCTCCGGCGTCGGGCCGAATTCGGTGGTGCTCGCCTTGTCGATACCGGCCAGCGTGCGCGCTGCCTCAATCACTGCCATCTGCATGCCGAAGCAGATGCCGAAATACGGCACCTTCTTCTCACGGGCGTAGCGCACGGCAGCGATCTTGCCTTCGGCCCCCCGTTCACCGAAGCCACCCGGCACCAGAATACCGTGGGCACCGGCCAGCGGCTCCATGTCGGCCGAGCCGTTCTCGAACTGCTCCGCCTCCAGCCAGTTGAGCTTTACCTTGACGTTGTTGGCGATGCCACCGTGGGCCAGCGCCTCGGCCAGCGATTTGTAGGCGTCGAGCAGGTTCGTGTACTTGCCGACCACCGCGATCTCGACCTCGCCTTCCGGCTCGATGATGCGCTTGACGATGCCCTGCCAGCGCGACAGGTCGGGCTCGCGGCGCGCGGGATCGAGGCCGAAATGCCGGAGCACCTCGCGGTCGAAGCCCTCGTCGTGATAGCGCAGCGGGACTTCGTAGATCGTCCGCGCGTCGAGCGCCTGGATCACCGCCTCTTCGCGAATGTTGCAGAACAGGCCGATCTTCTTTCGCGAGCCCGGCGGGATCTCCCGGTCGCAGCGGCAGAGCAGCACGTCGGGTTGGATACCGACGCTCTGCAGCTCCTTGACCGAGTGCTGGGTCGGCTTGGTCTTGAGCTCCCCGGCCGAGGGAATCCACGGCACCAGGGTCAGGTGCACGAACAGGCTGCGTTCCTTGCCCAACTCGTTGCCGAGCTGACGGATGGCCTCGAGGAAAGGCAGGCTTTCAATATCGCCGACCGTGCCGCCGATCTCGCACAGCACGAAGTCCTCGGCCTCGCAGTCGGCCTTGATGAACTCCTTGATGGCGTCGGTGACGTGGGGAATGACCTGCACGGTACCGCCGAGATAGTCGCCGCGCCGCTCCTTGGCGATCACCGTCGAATAAATGCGCCCGGTCGTGATGTTGTCCGACTGGCGCGAGGTCACGCCGGTGAAGCGCTCGTAGTGGCCAAGGTCGAGGTCGGTCTCGGCCCCGTCATCGGTGACGTAGACCTCGCCGTGCTGGTAGGGGCTCATGGTCCCCGGATCGACGTTCAGGTAAGGGTCCAGCTTGCGTAAGCGGACCTTGAACCCGCGCGCCTGGAGCAACGCCCCGAGGGCCGCCGATGCCAGACCTTTGCCGAGTGAGGAGACCACGCCGCCGGTGATAAAGATAAACCGCGTCATGGACCTCGAACATAACTACGCGACAGGTGCTTGCCCATCCCTCTCGCGGGCCAGCGGCGTTAAAAAATTTATTGACCACGCGGGCGCGACTCGTCGGCCACAGAGTACCGCAAGCCCGCCGATAAACCTCAGAAACAGCAATGATTTTCGCTGCCGCGGCCAGGGTAAAGACACGCCAATACTTACTAATTCTTAAGCAAACTTCGCTACATCTTCGGGCTTCAAGACTTCATCGGCAGAGCCGGCATTTCTGCACGGCCATTGCCCTTGTTGCTCGCCGCGAGATTGAATTATGCGCGTCTCTCCGGACGCCTCTCCCCTGTCCAGTCCGGCACGACCGCTGCGGCGGATGCGCCTTGGGGTCGTGGCCGCGTCCCTGCTGCTCATCGTCGGGTACGGGTACGATACCTGGCGGCATATCGAGGGCGAGAAACAGGAGATTCTCAACGACGCCACCGAACAGGCCGAGACCCTGGTCCTCACTCTCGACGAGCACCTCGCTCGGACCGTGCAGGCGGGGGGCCTCGTTCTCGATACGGCCGTCGAGCGTCTCGAAAAGGCCCTCCTGCAGCCGCCCCTGAACCCTCAGGAACTTGCCAGCACTCTTCAGGATCTGCATAACCGCGCACCGCAACTGGTAAATCTGGGTTTCATCGACACCAGCGGGCGAGTCATTGCCGATACCTTTGCCACCGCAATCGGCGTCGATCTATCGAGCCGCGACTATTTCCGCACCCATGCCAACGGGCCCTCGACCCAGGTGATGGCCAGTCCGGCCGTCGCCAGCCGAGCCACCGGCCGCGTCTTCGTGCCCTTGAGCCGCCGTGTCGATCACGCCGATGGACGCTTTGCCGGGGTCATCTACGGCGGGCTCGAGCCGGCCTATCTCGAGGACTTCTATTCGCGGCTCCAGGGCCGCCAGAGCATCGCGCTCAGCCTCTATTCGTCCGAGGGTATCCTGGTTGCACGCATTCCGCGCCGCGCCGGCACCGTCGGGCGCGACATGAGCGCCGAACCTCTTTTCACCACACTTCTTCCACAGGGCCCGTTCGGCGTGGCCCGCGTGGCCGCCGACGAATTCGGCCCGGATCGCCATATCGCCTTCCGCCGTGCAGCGGCCATGCCCTATGTCATCGCCGCCTCGATGGCCGACGAGGTCGTGCTGGCGTCCTGGAAGGAGCAAGCGTCGGAGACCCTGAACCTGGCCCTGCTGGTCTTTCTGACCATTGCCGTTCTTGCCGGTCTTCTGATCGCCGCCACCTATCGTCGTGAAGGCATTGAGCGGGACCTGCGGGAAAGCGAGGCGCGTTTCCGGGATTTCGCCGACGCGGCATCCGACTGGTACTGGGAGATGGGCCCGGATCTGCGTTTCACGCGCCTGTTCGGCCATACACTTGCCGGCGAGCATCTGATCGGCAAGCGTCGAGAAGACCTCTTCAACCCGTACGAGCCGCCCCCCGGACTGGCCGCGCATCTCGACGACCTCGCGCAGCGGCGACCCTTCCGCGATTTCCGCTACCATTCGGTCCTGCCCAACGGTATCGCGCGGTACTGCACGACCAGCGGCAAGCCGATCTTTGCCGAAAATGGATCGTTTCTGGGTTATAGAGGCACGGGCCGCGACATCACCGTGGAGGTTCTGGCCGAGCGGCGCGCCGAGCAGGCGCGGACCCTTCTCTCGAACGCGCTGGAGGAGATCGCCGAAGGTTTCGTGCTCTACGACGCCAACGATCGTCTCGTCCTGTGGAACAGCCAGTATCAGCGCATCCACGAGCATACGGCGGACCTCATGGTCGCCGGCAACCGCTTCGAGGACATCATCCGCGCCGCGGCCGAGCGCGGCTCGATCCCCGCCGCCCGTGGCCGGGTCGATGCCTGGGTGGCAGCGCGGCTCGCGAGCCATCAGCAACCGCGCGGCGTGCACGAACAGCAGCTTTCCGATGGACGCTGGATCCGCGTCCAGGAAACGCAACTCTCCGACGGCGGGCGTGTCGGCATCCACACGGATATCACCGAGATCAAGCGCCGCGAGGCCGAGCTGCACGACCTTGTACGCAAGAACGAGTTCTTCGCCGCGGCAATCGGCACCACGACCAGCGGCATCATCATCACCGACAATACGCAGCCCGGCCGCCCCATCGTCTACGTCAACCCGGCGTTCACCTCGCTGACAGGCTATGGCTCCGATGAAGCGATCGGGCGCAGCACGCAGTTCCTGCGTGCTCCCGGGACCGATCCGGCCGCTGCAGCCGAAATCGAAGCGGCGTGGCGCGAGGAGCGTGCCGGCGTCGCCCGCATCCTCAACCGCCGCAAGGACGGCAGCACGTTCTACGCCGATATACGCATCAGCCCGATCCGCGACCAGGCCGGCCGCGTCACTCACTACGTCGGCGTGCAGAACGATGTGACGGCCCAGGTCGCCGCCGAGGAAAAGCTGCGCCAGAGCGAGGAACACATACGTTCGATCGCCGAGAACATGCCCGGCGTCGCCATGCAGCGTATCCAGAGCCCGGACGGCTCGATACGCTACTCGTATCTCAGCGAGCGGACGGTCGAGCTCTCGGGCTACACGGCACGCGAGTTCTTCGAAGAACCGGGTCTGATCTGGCGCCTCGTCGTGCCGGAGGATGTCCCTCACTACAAGGCTGCACTCGCCCAGTCAGCCATCGATCTCAAGCCCGCCGATATCGAGTATCGTCTGGTTCACCGCGACGGGAGCATACGCTGGCTGCGCGGCATGTTCCGCCCGCGCCGACAACCCGACAGCAGCATCACCTGGGATTGTCTGGTCTTCGACGTCACCGACCGCGTCCGCGCCGAGGAGATGATCCGCGAGAACACGGCGCGTTTGCGCTCGATCGCCGAGAACCTGCCCGGCGTGGTCTATCAGCGCCTGATGCGGGCCGACGGCTCCGTCTCTTACCCCTACATCAGCGCCCGCGCGCTTGAGCTCACCGGCTATTCCGCCGAGCAGATCATGGCCGACCCGACACTGCTGCCGACCCTCATCGCGCCGGAGTTCCATGACGGCTACGGCGAAGTCGTCGCCACCTCAGCGCGGAACATGGCGCCCGCCCAGTTCGAATTCCGCCTGGTTCGCCGTGACGGCACGTCCCGCTGGGCGCGAGGCCTGTGCCAGCCGCGGCCGGTCGGCAACGGTGACATCATGTGGGACGGCCTGATCTTCGACATCACCGAGCAGAAGCGCACCGAACAGCACCGCCATGAGCTGGAGACCCAGCTTCACCATGCTCAGCGTATCGAAGCCCTCGGCACGCTCGCCGGCGGCATGGCCCACGACATCAACAACACGCTGGTGCCGATCGTGGCCCTGGGCAAGATGATGCTGAAATCGCTCGCCGCTGACAGCGAGCACCGTGACAATCTGAAGACCATCCTCGACGCCGCCTATCGCGTGCGGGACCTGGTCGCCGAGATTCTTGCCTTCAGCCGCAAGGAAATGCCGAAAACGGAGTCCGTGCCGCTCACCGACCCCATTGCCAAGGCGGTCCGGCTGCTCTCGGTAATGATCCCGCCCAATATCAGCATTGTGCAGCGAACCTCCAGCCCGTGCATCGTCGACGCCGATGCCAACCAGCTGGTTCAGGTCCTGATGAACCTGTGCACCAACGCGGCCCACGCGATCGGCCACAACAACGGTCAGATCACCATCGCTCTCGACGAGGTAACCCTCACGGAAGCGACGACCGGAGCCGATGCCACGCCACTGACGCCCGGTGCCTATGCCCGACTGACCGTCACCGATACGGGCAGCGGAATGGACGCCGTCACCCGACAGCGCATCTTCGAGCCGTTCTTCACCACCAAGCGCGTCGGCGAAGGCACCGGGCTCGGTTTGGCCGTGGCGCACGGCATCATCGCAAACCACCGCGGGCGGATCGTGGTCGACAGCGAGCTCGGCCGCGGCTCCACCTTCGCCATCCACCTGCCGCTGGCCGACAGCGACACCATGGACGCGTCCGCTACGCCTCCGAATCGGGCCTACGCCTAACCGGGAACACGATCATGGCACGCATCCTCATCATCGACGACGATCGCATGGTCCGGGAGACGCTGAACGTCATTCTGACCGGCGCCGGCCACAAGGTCGCGCTCGCCCACGACGGCAACGAAGGACTCAAGGTCTTCGCCGAGTTTCAGCCCCAGCTCATCATCACGGACATCCTGATGCCCGAGAAGGAAGGCGTGGAGACGATTCAGGATCTACGCCGGCTCGTCCCCAACCTGCCGATCATCGCCATCTCCGGCGGCGGTCGCGTCGGCAACATGAGCTTCCTCAAGGTGGCGCAGCAATTCGGTGCCGACCGGACCTTTGCCAAGCCTTTTGAGCCCGACGAGATCGTCAGCGCCGTTAAAGAATTGCTGGCAAAGGCCGCGTAACGCGACCGAGATCGCTGCCTAGCGAGCGATCGGCGCAGACGGGGCTGCGGGAGCCGCCGGGGCTGCCGGCGCCGCCGGGGGCGGTGCGTCGAAGATCGAGCGCTGCCGATCCTTGGCCGGCGAGCCCGCCAGGATGGCCAGCAGGATGCTCAAAGCCATAAAAACGCCGGCGAGGATGGCTGTCGTGCGCGTCAGGAGGTTTGCGGTGCCGCGAGCGGTCATGAAGCCGCCCATGCCGCCACTCGACCCGATACCGAGGCCGCCGCCTTCGCTGCGCTGAAGGAGAACGACCACGATCAGGGAGATCGCGACCAGGATATGAATGACGAGCAGAACGGTGATCATGGGGGTCTCGCAGGAAGGGCGACTTCTAGCGGCTTCCGGCCGTTAAATCCAGTTTGAAATCAGGCTAAACCGGAGGGGTCAGACGGGCGCCGCCGCGGCAATGGCCAGGAAATCACCCGCTTTCAGACTGGCGCCCCCGACCAGCGCGCCGTCGACATTGGCCACGCCCAGAAGTTCCGCGGCGTTGGACGGCTTGACCGAGCCCCCATAGAGGATGCGCACGGAAGCGGCATCCTTGAGCCGGTCCCCCAGCAGGCGCCGGATCAGGGCATGCACCTCGGCCACCTGCTCGGGCGTGGCGGTCCGGCCGGAACCGATCGCCCAGACAGGCTCATAGGCCACCACCAGCGACGCACTGGTCGAGGCTGCCGGCAGGGAGTCCGCGATCTGCCCTGTGATGACGGCTTCGGTCTTGCCCGCTTCCCGCTCGGCCCAGGTCTCGCCCACGCAAACGATCGCGGTCAGGCCAGCGGCCTGTGCCGCTTCAGCCTTGGCCCGCACGGTCGCGCTGCTCTCGCCATGATCGGCGCGGCGCTCGGAATGACCGACGATCACGTAACGGCAGCCAAGATCGGCGAGCATGGCGGCGGCGACGTCGCCGGTATGCGCCCCCGACGGCTTGGTGTGGCAATCCTGCCCGCCCAGCGCTACGGCCGAGCCGGTGATGGCCTCAGCCACGAGACCGATCAGGGTTGCCGGCGGGCAGACGAGAAGTTCGGCCCCACCGGCAGGCAAATCCCTGGCGCCCTGCACGATGGCATCAGCCAGGCTCCAGCCGTCGGCAGACAGGCCGTTCATCTTCCAGTTGCCGGCAATCAGCGGACGGGGTCTTGCCATGGTCTCCGCCTTACAAGATGGGGCTGCTCCTCTAGCACGGCGATACCCCGAACGAAACGGGAGCCGGTGCGCCCGCCGAGATCCTCGGTGGCACCGAACTAGGTCGTGGACTCATAAGCCCGCATCCAGAGGCGGGCTGAGGCGAGAGCGACGGCGGCGAGGAAGTTCCTTGCGAGTTTATCGAAGCGGGTGGCGATCCGTCTGAAATGCTTGAGCTTGC